>OWKP01000821.1_pt1 | contig 21735 bp, 7 predicted proteins | sample 1732991 | NCBI WGS metagenome assembly OWKP01 (sample SAMN05065777, study PRJEB22554) | human gut metagenome | biome: ENVO:2100002; feature: ENVO:00000062; material: ENVO:00002003 | host: Homo sapiens | place: USA
AAGCGAGAGCGAAGCGAAGTCGCCCGCTGAACCGCTTGGGCGAACTTCCGCTTTTTCGCTCTCTCGTGTTTTTCCGTGTATATTGCCTTATTGTATTTTCTCTGTCTTAGTGCTTTGTCTATACCCTCCGAACATTGCTTTTTCGGGGGCGCAGGTTAGCATAGTTCCTCGCATAAGTCAACGGTCGTAAAATCGTCGCTGAAAACACCAATAAAACGAACTTACAGCCAAGTAAGGTATTTTCCTTGCTTGGCTGTTTTTCTGCCCGCAAAGGCTTGTAACGACTGAAATGCAACGATTTTTCTCTTTTTCCGCTGACTTATGCAAACATTACAACAAAAAGAGTAATTGTTACCGTCCTATGCTCCTTCGCCCGTTGCCCGAAAAAGGCAATAAACGTTCGGAGGAATAGAAAATGGAAATGTTGGTAACAAAGTTCTCAAAAGGTAAGTATCGCAACGAAGGAGCGTTGTTTGCAGAACCTATCTCTGCCGACAATGTAAAACTCATGGGTGAGATGATTGCATTGCAGGCGCTTCGTACCGTCAAAAAGTACGATATGAAGGTAGCAGACAGACTGTATATCGGTCTCATCAAAGATTTGCATCACATGAACGAGATAGACTACACCGTATCTGACGGATACGACGTTGCGCAAACTGCAAGTTGCTTTCTTTGGCAATTTGCAGGAAGAAAGGTATCCGAAATTTACGGCAAAGACAGACGTGGTAAAGAGATTACAATAAAACTCGCTTGTTATCGAGAGGTGGACAGATTTATCGACACATTGCGCAACAGAGCCGACAGGCACGGAATCATCGAATACATAGACTTTACCGATTACAAGGCATTACCTATGGATCCCGTAAACTGCTTTGAACAGGAACAGACGGATTATACAAAATACGACGCTCTTGTAGAAGCATTACAATTAACTGCATTGGAACTTGCAATTCTAAACTGCTACATGAACGGAATGCAACAGTCCGCAGTATGTTCTGAGCTGGGTATAGGAAGAGGAACCATCAATCACAGAAAAGCAAGTATACGGAATCGTTTACTCGCTTTACGGACAAATTTAATATCCCAATAAACTACATAACTCCTTAAAGGCAGTTGCTTGATTGCAATTGCCTTATTTTTTTATCATGACCGTGGACTTTTACCGATTTTGTGGCTTTTAAGTAGAGAGATTTTTAGTTAGGGGATTAATTTTTGACATTTTCATGGTTTCTAATTGAGGGGGTCCATTTCAGTCGTTTTCGTGGCTATTAAGTGTAAGACAAAAATTATTTTGCGGAAACAACCCCATAACGGCTGTTTTCGTGGCTACTAAATAGAAACCATTTCTTCAAAGTGGCAAAAAACTTGCCGGTTTGACATTTATGCTATGGCTGAAAAAGTTGAAGAAACTTTTTCAAATAGGAAAGAAACCTTCCTATTTAATGAATATTATGTTGGAAACTTTTGCAAAGTCGCAAAGACCTTGCGAGTTTGCGGGATATAAAAGAAAAAACGAAAAGGAGGACAAAGAACAATGGGATTCAGAGCAGCCAAGATTTCCTTTGACGGAAGTCATTACATCGCAACACCGAAAGAGAACTTTCCGCAAGGGAAAAAGCGACGACGATCTTCTCACCCGACATCCGAACAAGAGGCGGAACGAAAGGAACAATTTGAAACGGCTTACAGGGAAAGTCAACAGCTACCACGTAAAGAGCGGAAAGACTATGTAAATCAAGCTATGGAAGTAAAGATACCCGACGAGGAACAACGGCAGGAATTCGTAGAACGCAACAGCGAACGGAAGAAGATAAACGCTATCCGAAGAAAAGTCAGGCTCTCGAAAAAGGCAAACCTACAGACTTGGAACTTCTTTTGCACTTTTACTTACGACAGTGAGAAACATACAGAAGAATCTTTCCGAAAGTCGCTAAGGAACACACTCAAACATTTTGTAAGTCGCAAAGGCTGGAAGCATATCGGCGTATGGGAACGCGGAGGCGATACAAACCGCCTGCATTTCCATGGTATCTTCTATATTCCGCCAAACGGCATGGTCGGAGAACTCATTGAGATAAGGGATTACAGCACAAAAGACAACCGAATGCAGACGGCAAGACAAAATACCTATTTTCTCGAACGGTACGGCAGGAACGACTTTCAGAAGTTAGTATTACCGCACGAAGTCGGAGACTCTCTAAAGTATCTAATGAAGTACATAGAGAAATCCGGTGAAAGGCTTGTTTATGGCGGGAAGTTACCAGCCTACTTTGAATCGGACGTTTTAGACGAGGACATTATCGTCCCATACGGGATAGACGACAGAAAAGCAGTATTAGCGGACGATTTTCTCTGTATGGTAGAGGGCGAGATTATGGGCAGAGTAAGTCCGGAAGTAATCGAGAAAATGCCGAAAGTAAATTAAACTTACCTTTCGCCATTGGAGCGTAAACGGTTGGTCACCTTTTTACAAGGGTAAAGTGTATTGGTTTCACCAACCCTTGCAAAAACGAACGAAAAGACTTGAAACAGAAAAACACTTGCCCAACCGTTTATTTTCGCTCCGCCGAAAGGTAAAAACACAAAAAAAAATCTAAAAAAGGAGAATTGAAATTATGAAAACAAACGCAGCAAAGCAGCAAACTTACACAAGCGTCGAAGAATACGAGGCGAATTGTTATCTACTCTTTCCGTCGATCAGCAAGCGTAAAAACATCTGCGGAAAAACGTATTTCGTCCGCAGGTATTTCAACGGCGACAAAGACTTTGAAAAGTCCATGCAAATCCTTGCATCACAGCATACTTTTAAGGATAAGAGGTGATGTTATGAAACAGAAGAACTATATCGCAGGATTGTATTTCAGGCTTTCCCAAGAAGATGAAAGACAAGGCGAATCGGTCTCAATCGAAAACCAAAGAACTATGCTTCACAAGTATGCCGAAGAACACGGCTTTGAAATTCACGGCGAATACATAGACGACGGCATATCCGGCACTACCTTCGACCGTCCCGAAGTACAAAGGCTTTTAGACGACGCCAAAACGGGAGTCATAAACACGATAATTGTAAAAGACTTATCCCGCTTCGGAAGAAACTACATAGAGGTCGGGCAGTATGTCGATTATGTGTTTCCTGCATTCGGGATCAGGTTTATAGCCATACAAGACAACGTAGATACGGCAAACCGTAACAGCGGAGCAATGGAAATGATGCCTATCATGAACGTGTTCAACGAATGGCACGCCGCAAATACAAGCAAGAAGATAAGAGCTGTAAAAAGATCTAATGCAAGGGAAGGAATTTATACCGCCAAAAAAGCCTCTTACGGATACAAAATGGGTACGGATAAAAAACGAGCACCTGTCATCGATGAAGAAACCGCACCTGTCGTAAAACGAATATTTGAAATGTATGCTTCCGGAATAAGTCCGAGAAAAATTGCCGAAACCTTGAATTTAGAAGGAGTGCCGTCTCCCGCTACTTATGCTTATGAGAAATTCGGACAAAAGGCAAAACCCGATGCGGTCGGTTTATGGTCTGCCATTACGATAAGAGAAATGCTGGACAAAATCATATACATCGGACATATGCCGCAGCTGCGTTGGACTTCACTGTCTTACAAAAATCACAAGCGATTCAGAAAAAGTGAAGAAGAGTGGTCCGTCGTTTACAATACACATGAGCCCATCATTTCACCAGAACTTTGGGATAAAGTTCATCAAAGACGAAAGTCTGTCGCTCAGGGCAGGAAAACGAAAGTAGGGTACACGCATCCATTATCCGGATTTCTGTTTTGCGCCGATTGTGGCAATAAAATGAAGCTATGTACATCACGTAATCGCAACGGGAAGCGTTTCTTGCATTTTGACTGCGGTTATCATGTGCGCTATGGTAAGGCGTATTGCTTTTCGCATTATATTGCGGCAAGTATCTTGGATGAAATCGTACTTGAAGATATACGGGAAATGGCAAGGAGAGTAACGCTCGATGAAAAAGCTATCCGTGAGGAATTTATCCGTCATAATACCGAACTTGCGGACAACGCTGTCAAGTCCGTCAAAAAGGAATTACAGGCAAAGCGTAAGCGCACGGAAGAAATATCTCGCCTTATACAGGTTGCCTACGAGGACAGAGTGAAAGAGAAAATGCCCGAAGACATTTGCTTATCCTTTATACAGAAATACTCGGACGAACAGAAGAAACTTGAAACTGAAATAGCCGAGTTAGAAGCGAAGCTGACCGAAACGGAAAACACGATGCAGAGTGCCGACGATTTCATACGAAGCATCAAGAAATACTTTGACGCGCCTGAACTTACTCGAGAAATGTGCTACGAGCTGATTGACCGAATCGTCGTGGGCAGTGCTCCTAAAACCGAAGGTGAAGACAGAGTGATCGATATTATCTACAAAGTAGACATTGCATCCGTTCTGCGTTACAAATTCAAAAAATAACAAAAAAGGTGTATGGAAAACAACTCCATGCACCTTTTTTAATGCCCCGATCTTTCCCTCTAAATGTATCCATAAAAATGTGTAAAAACGGTAGGGAAGAATGCGAAAGCGATACAAGAATATGTAGCAAACCAGTTGAAGACGGACAAGGAAGCAGACCAGTTGAGCATCTTTGACCCGAGAGACCCGTTGACGGGTAGCAAGTAACCAATGCATGGCTGACAGGCCAACTAAAAAACGCATTTGCGTTACGCCAGTGAACAAGGGCTATGCCCGAAAAATAAAAACCACGTGCTTTGCACGTGGATGATTATTTTCAGGATTTTTATCATGCTCTGTTTTCGTCAAAAAATAGCAAAATATGTGGCTTCAGCTTGCTTGATAAAGTGAATATATTACAATATAAAATATGCGGGGGGGGGTATACCTATTTGAGATTTTCATTGCAATCAAATTTAAATTGTGTGAAAATATTTAATTTAGTATTGACTGTATATTATTCTTGTGGTATAATGAAAATGCATAAATAGAAAATTGTCTGATTTTATACACAAGATAACAAGCATGTGTCATAAAAATCGGGCGAAAACAAGGGGTACCCCCTGTTTTCGAATACTATCCGAAAACACTCGGTTTAAAATGAATATGCATGAGCAAACGCAGCTGTAATGAGGAGGGATTACGAAATGCGTCATAAGGTGAAAAATACCGTTCTGGCATTATTCTGCTCGATTCTGTTTGTATGCGTCGCAGCGTTCGCGCTGGGCGTTTTCGACATGTCAGAAAGCAAGATCGCGCGCGCGGAAAACGGAACAGTCGAATATGAGAGCATAACTGTTTCGTTCGTATCGGATATTTATACATCCGATACGACGGCAGCTCTCATTAAAAGCCGTTTGAATGTCACGGGCAGCACGGCGGAAGGAGAACAGGAAGTCATTGCGCCCGAATACTATTCTGTCACGGTAAACGGAATGGCTTCAGGCTGGACATTGCAGACGGCGTATGCCAATACGATTGAGGTGAGCTATACCAATCCTTCCGGCGGAGTGTTAAAGGCGAACGCTTCGCGCAATGCCACCGCCGTCAGGCTTGGCCGGATAGACGTCAGTTTAATTTATACTGACGACGGAAACGGCAATTATACGAACGAAGACGGGGAAACTGTCTACATTTACGATAATTTTGCCAATGCTCAGACGGAGCTGAAAGAATATCTGATCGTGACCGCGTACAATAACGACGGTACAATGGTCAAGGTGCTTTCAGCCGAAGAATACACGATCACGGACGCACCGACCGCGCCCGGAGCTATGCGTACGATCTCCCTCTCCTACAGCGACGGCTCTACAACCGTAACGGGATCGATACAGATCATGTTTACAGAAAACGCGGTCGAAGAACTGCAGACAGATTGGACACAGGGCGAACACAAGATCTATTCCAGTTCGTCTGTCAGCAATTCGCTTTTACCGGATTTTTCTGTCTGGGCGATCATGAGCGACGGTTCCAGACAGGAACTTGCGACGCGTGAATATACGCTGAGCGGCTATCTGTACGATGAGGCGAATCGGGCCGCCGGGACAGAGTTTACTGAAATGCTTACGCTCACTTATACCGGTTCCGCAACATGCAACGCTGAACCGCTGCCTGTTGAGGTCACGGTCACCAATGTGGCGCCGGAATCGCTGTCGGTCATGCTGTTTAACAATACGACACTGGAACCGGTCGCTTTTACCGAATATGCCCCCGGCGACGGAGGCGTGACGGTCGGCTTTTCTATCAGATATGAGGGCGGATTTTCCAAGTCGTTTACCCTTGAGGCCGGTTATCCTTTTATCGTAAATTATCACAATACCGATACGGATGTCGGTACTGAAGGCGTACATACCGACAATTATCTCTTCGGCGACGAATATATATCGTTTGCCTACAGAGAATGCGGCATCACGGTCAGCGACGACAATGAAAGCGGAAAAATTGAAGTTGACGTTGCTGCGCTGCCGATTTCTGCTCCGTATTACAGCAATAATTCTATCGATTTCAAGATCGACGAAGAGGGCAGCCCCGTCGAGCAGACCGTCACGCCCGAGTACGGCTACAACGGGGAAGCGATGATCATCCGGGCCGTACAAGACGGTGTAGCCACCGACGGCTTCGGAAATTTCGTCGCGATCGATTCGGAAACGGGCGAACTTACCGTCTTAAATGCGGATACGTATACGTTCCGTGTTTATCTTGCCAGCGCCAGCTACATCTGGCAGGGCAAACCGACCGGGACAGACGGATACGGCGAATATTTTGAATTTTCTTTCGCAGTCACGAAGATAGATATAACCCAGCGCGGTACTATCAGCATTGACGGATGGGAATATGACCCGAACAGTGAAGGAAATTCACCCAGCCTTTCCTATAATCCCGGCGGCGCAGAGCTGGTCTGGTATTATTACGGTACCTCTTACGATAATACGTTCAGCCATGATGCGGACGAAATGACGACGGAAAAGCCCACGCACGCAGGCGTTTATTATGTGCGCGTGGAGATCAAGGAATCAGCCAACTATAACGGCGTCGGGCTGGACAGTCCGTACAGTCCTCTCGTCGTGCAGTTTATCATCGGCAAAGCGCAGGTCGATACGCCGACCGTCGGGAACAGAGTCTATGCGGAGGATCTGGAAAACCCTCTCAACGAAAGCTGGTATCAGACAGCGGACGCCGCTGCACGGGCAGGCGTTTACAGTATGGACAGCGATCACGGCCTGAACGTCGGTCCATATGAAGTCCGGTTTACTTTGGAAGACCCGGACAATTATGAGTGGAGGGAATCCTCTTATAAGGGCGAAACGACGATCGGCTTGGATTGGCAGATTACAAAAGCGCCTTCCAATGCGCCGTCATCCGTTTCTATGGAAAACGGCACATACGGTTCATACAGCGATACGCTTGAAGATGGGGATATCATAACTGCATACATGCGCGGCAGAACCTGGACCGCAGTTTACTATTACAGCGCCGCAGACGACAACGTGTATGAATCCGATCTCGGCGCGGCGGCGCCGAACGCGGCTTCTCCTGCAGGATATTATAAAGTTGTCGTTAAGGTCAACGGTACTGATAATTACGACGGCGGCGAGAAGGAAGGCTTTTTCGTCATCGCACGCGCGCAGATCGCACAGCCTTCCGTCAGCGGATCGTATACCTATAACGGTGAAGAACAGAACGTTCAGCTGAAGTGGATTAACGGGTCGGAAGACGTCACCATCACGCCGGCAGATGCCGGGGATGTGTACGATGCGTACTTTGCCTTCAGCGGCGATCTTTCCGCCCGGAATGCAAGCAACAGCAGCCCGTATTCCCTGACAATAACGCTCAATTCCAACTACTGCTGGACGGGCGGGGCCGCGGATGCGCTTGTGCTGGAGTGGACGATCGCGCGGGCGCCTATTGCAAAACCGGAACTTACGGGCGCATATACCTACGACGGGACGAAACAGAACGTTCAGCTGAAGTGGAACAACGGGTCGAAAGACGTCACCATCACGCCGGCAGATGCCGGGGATGTGTACGATGCATTCTTCACCTTCAGCGGCGACCTTTCCGCGCAGAATGTGCATACGGCAGGCGGCTATACGCTCGTCGCATCGCTCAATTTCAACTACTGCTGGACGGGCGGCGATACGGGCGATCTGCAGATCGTATGGAACATTTCGCAGGCGCAGAACAGCTTTAAAATATTTGACATGGACGGGTGGGAATATCTTTCCGGACCCGTACAGCCCGAATATGCGTTTAAATTCCCGGACGGTGCAGAGTCCTCTGTAACGTATTATTATGATTTAAACGGAAACGGGGAATTTGAAGAAAACGAAAAATTATCTGCCCCTCCGGAGAGCGACTCCGACGCTGGGTTTTATAAAGTTGTCGTTACACTCGAAGACACGGGCAATTATCTCGGTACGGAAGACTTCAGGACCTTTACGGTCGCCCGTAAGGCGATCGGCAAGCCTGCGGCAGAGTACGGCGATGCGGTTTCGGATACGATCAACAGCATCAAAGGCTACGTCTATACGGGCGGAAAGATAGTGCTTGCTCTCGCGGACGATCAGAGCGGTACGGCGTATACCGTCAGCGGCAACACCGGCACGGACGCCGGAGCATACGAAGCCGTTTTCATACTCAACAAAAATTACTGCTGGGATTCATCGGAAGGCACATCAAACGGCACTGCCGAGGGCGATTATACCCTCACGTGGCACATCGTCGCAAAGAAAGTCAGCCTGCCTGCATTTGAGGTGGCGGACAGCGAGTACAGGTATGAATACAGCAGCGGATATAAGCGCGGCAATCAGACGATGAACATAGACGGCTACAGCGCCGACGCGATGAGCGCTGTGATCGCTGCGGCGGAAGACGGCAGCTGTTCCGTTGCCGGCGGCCTTATCACCGTGCTGGATGCAGATACGTACACAATTACCGTCAGTCTGAACAACAGCGGCGCCGTCAACTATGTCTGGGACGACGGCAATGCATCTTCGGCGGCGGATTCCGGAGCAAAAAAACTGAAATGGACGGTCCTTCCCGAAAAGGTCAGCGCGCCCGTACTGAACGAGAGCAGTACGGTATATCAGGATACCGTCGCAGACCAGAGCGTGCAGGGACAGGAACAGTTCGTCACGCTGACGGACGGCGGCGATGCGGAAGCGTTTGAAGTCACCTTTACGGGCACGCGGACGGCGTCTGACGGCAAAGACCTGACGCTGTACGCGACGGATGCGGATACGTATACCGTTACCGTCAGACTGAAGAGCGGTAACTTCACCTGGGATGAGGGCGATACGCTTGAACTGCAGTGGACGATCGCACCGAAGCCTGTTTCTCTGGAGGCTACAGGATACGAAGGCAGGCTTCTCGAATTCAACAGCGACGCATGGACGGAATGGCCTTCAGTATTGCTGGCGGCGGACGAACTGGATCCCCGTTATGAGATGAAGGGATATTACCGCAGCGAAAGCGGCGGATTCGTTTCAGAAGGCTCCAAACCCTCGCAGACGGGTTCCTATTACATAGCGTTTGAACTTATCAGCGGCAACTATGTATGGGAAAAGACCGCCGGCGACCAGGGCACGGCTGCCGATGAAACGGATACTGTTTCAGACCCGGTCATTTACGCCTGGTTCAAGATCACGCTGACCAGATATCTGGAAAATGTGGAAGCCTCTATTTCCGGCTGGACGTACGGCGATACAGAGCAGGCTCCTTCCGTTACCTTTGATCTGGAAGCCGACCCGAACCTTTCCGAAGTGCAGGAAGCAGAAAAAACTTATTATTACAGCGGCACCACGCGCGGCGGCGCGGCGTACGGCAAGGGAGATGACGACGAATCCGGCGAAGGCTACGGCACGACGACAGTTCCGACTGAAGCCGGCACATATAATCTGATCATCGTCATTGCTGAAACGATGAACTATGCGGAAACTGTGCTCGGTACAGGGCTCGGCGACAACAACCCTGAGATCGAGTTCACCATTACGCCCAAACTGCTTACAGATCAGGTGTGGCGTGACAGCGTCAGAAATGCGTACAGCTTCGAATACGGCAGCGCGCAGGCGGCGCAGTTCGAATTCAGAGGCGCGGAGCCGGGCGACTTGGTACTCGTTTTTTATGAATATGTAAAAGACGGCGAATCGGCCGGGGAGAGCAATCATCCGATCAACGCCGGCGATTACACGGTTTACGCGTCTGTCCGCAATATGAACTACTGCCTGACGCAGGACGGCGGCGAATACGGTATGACAGTTACAGCCGATTACGCCGTTACACGCAAAACGATCACCGTCAGCGTTGAGGATCAGACTGTCGTTTACGGCGAGGCGCTTTCCGAGTGGACCGTCAATTACGGCGAACTTGTCTACGACGGCAAAGTGTACTTCGATACAGCCGAAAGTTTGGGCTTCGATACGCAGCTTGATATTGGCTGCGCATACGAACCCGGCGCGGCAAACGGTTCCGTAAACGGCGGTCCGTACGCCGTCACGCTCAGCGGCCTGTCGGCTGACAATTATACGATACAGTACAGTCACGGCAAAGTCACAGTCATAGCGCGCGAGATCGTTGTCACGATCGAGGACGGCGGCCACAAGTACGGCGAAGAATCTTTCGGGCAGCTCAGAGCTTCGGCCGTACTTTCCGGAGAGCAGGCAGTCGCTTCCGTCGATGCGATCCTGTCTTCCGACAGCGCGTCCGATGTGTACAGCCTTGCAGCGTCCGAGGAGATCGGGCAGTACACGCCCGCCGCTACGTATTTCATCAGCGGTGAGGACCGTAAAAATCCGAACTATTCCGTCCGCTTTGTGCGCGCAGGGCACCCTAATGAGCAGAGTGCGGAATACATAGTATCTCCGGCAGATATCACCTGGAGCGATTACGCTTATTCCGAAACATACAACGCGCAGTCGCATACGCAGGCGATCATCGGCGGGGCAGAAGGCAGCATCGCGCTCGAAAACGAAGAAGCGAACAGCGGCAGTCTCAAGGTTCTGTACAGCACAACGGGCAGCGACTACAGCGATACCCTGCGCGACTTCAGGAATGCGGAAGGGCCTGTCACCGTCTATGTGAAGATCACCGCCGACAACCATAACGAAAAGACGGTGCAGTTCACCGTTGAGATCGGCAAGGCAAAGCTGTCTGTTTCCGTCGAGGGGGTGGACGTAGAGTACGGCAACGATGCGCCCGGAACGTTTACGCTCAGATATAAAGGTTTGTTCGAAGATGCCGCCGACGGGCAGATCACGGGTACGGCGCAGTTTGCGCACGAATATGCGCCGGGCGCGGCTGCCGGCAGTTCGTTCCCTGTCACGGTGAGCGGACTTGCTTCGGACAATTACGCCATCAATTTCGATGACGCAGAATTCAATGCGGAAGGTAAGATCACGGTCATTGCGCGGAAAATCGCAATAGAATTTTCCAAGCAGACGCAGGAATATAAGGGGCAGGGCGGCGAATATACGCTGGACGGCTCGAAGTACACCCTTACGGGCGGAACGTCGCTGTATCAGGGCGCCGACCCCGGCGTGCATCTGATTGCAGACCTTACATCAAAGAATGCCGGCAGTTACAATATCATGCTCGACACGAGCTACGGTTACGGCAGCGGCGCTTCTGCAAACTGCGGCTGGACGAACGGCAACTATCACGTGACCGTTTCCAATCCCGATAACAAAAACTTCACCATTACGAAAAAGACCGTCACCGTTGAGATCGGCAGCCACCGCGTCGACTACGGCGAAAGCGCGCCCGATCTCGGATGGGGCGATGTTTTCCTTGTCGGCTTTGCCGACGGCAGTGCGCATGACGCACAGCTCGGAACGCCCGAATTTGAATTCGACACGTATCAACCGAATGCGCAGAACGGCGCAGCGGGAAGCAAGCATACGATTACCCTGATAAGCGGCACGGAATTTGCGAACTATATCCTGGATGTGCAGTCGGGTACGCTCGCCGTAGATCAGAAAGAGATCACGGTCGTTATCGAGTGGAACGGGGAAGACTATACGGGAGAAGCGCAGTATGCCGAGGCGTCCGTTGCGGAGGGCGGACTGATCGCAGGCGACGCCGGCCTCAACGTGCCGGGAAATTTCGGATACAAATACCGCAAAGAGGACGGTTCGGAAGCGGAGCCGATCGATGCCGGCAAATATACGGTGACCGTGACGCTCGGAGCAGCGCTTTCCAACAACTATAAGCTTACGGGCGACGACGATTATGAATTTACGATCGGCAGTCGCGAAATAGACGTCGTATGGGCGCACGAGGCGCAGGCAGAAAGCTATTACGTCTACGACGGCGCAGACCACAGGTCGGAGATCACCGCAACGGCGAAGGGTGTAGGCAGGGAACAGGATACCGTGTATACGCTTTCCGTCAGCGGCCGCGACGACTTTGAAGCCGCCGGCACCTATTCCTTTACCGCCGAGTTTGCACTTTCCGACAGTCAGGCAGCGAACAATTACACGCTTACGGGCGCACAGATCGACTACGTGATCGCCCCACGCAGCGTTACCATTCAGGCGAACAACGCTTCCATGTACTATGCGGAAGAGCCTGACGTCGTTTCGCTCGGCTATACATACGCGGAAAACAGCGCCGAGTTTGTCGCAGACGACAGCCTTACATTTGAGTACGGCACGACGGCGACAGACAGCAGTGCGGCGGGCGGCAGTTATACGACGAGCGTTTCGGTCGGGGGGAGCGACTCCGCCAATTACAGCGTGGAGTGCAAGACGGGCGTCATGAACGTCCTGCGCCGCCCGATCATCGTGACGATAGACGATAAGACGAGCGCATACGGAAGCGACCTGCTTGCCGATCCTACCTCTGCGGCGCAGATCGGCGCCGCGGCGGATGGGATGACATTGTCCGACTTCGCCGTAAAAGAGGGCGATACGGCGTATACGCTCATGATCGTGTGGAACACGGAAGAGGCAAATAAACCCGTCGGGACGTATGATATCGTCATCGATCCGGAACAGCCGAATGCGAATTACGCGGTCACGGTAAGAAATGCGGGCGAAAAGGCGGCGTATATCGTCACGCAGCGCCCGGTCACCGTTACGCCGAATGAAAATTCTGCCGTCTACGGCGAAGCTGTAACGGACGGCACCGTCAGCTATATGAGCACGGACGGCGCATACGCGTCAGCCTTTGCCCCCGGAGAAAATGCGGAATCTGTCGGTATCGGCCTTACGTTCGCCTATCGGAAAGACGGCGCGGATTATCAGCCCGGCGCGGAATACGGCGCGGCAGGCAACTATACCATAACCGTTTCGGTCAGCTCTTCTCTGGCGGATAAATTCAAGAACTACGCGTTTACCGCGGCAGAAGGCACGCTCCGTGTCGAAGAACGCGAGATCACCGTTTTGATCGCATCGAATATCAATACGGTTTACGGCACAGAGAAAGATCTGTACGCTCTGCATGCGTCCGATGTCAACATCAGCTTCAGCGGCACGCAGAGCGGCCGGGTCACGGGGGATGCGATAGTTGCCGGAGATGAAAAGAGCGGTGTGTTCTCGCTGTCCGCGTACAGCGCAGCCTTGTCGCAGACCGTAGAATTCGGGCCCACGGCGGACCAGGGCGTCTATTATATCGTTGGTGCGGGTATCAACGCAAACTACATCGTCAGTTTCAGCGGAGATTCTACCGATCCCGTCACCCAGCAGGAAAAATCCGCCGGTATGCACACGGTAGGGCAGAAACCGGTCAGCTTTGACATCAGCGGACTCAGCGGCGATCACCCGTATACGGGGCGGGGCTATCAAGTGACGGCGGACATCAATGAAGATGACATTGTCACAGGAGATGTGGTCGACTTTGTCGTACAGTATGCACCGCTCGGAACGCAAAACTGGACAGATGAACTGCCCGTAAATGCAGGCACTTACGATGTCCGCGTTTATACGGAGGATGCGAACTACCTGCCTGCCGTCGTCAGCAGCGATCTGATCATATCGCCGCGCACGATCAAAGTCGTGTGGGAAGGCGCCGGCAGAGCGTATGACGGGCAGGACCATATCGGCGAGATCAAGGCCTACTATTATCAGTGGGTCGGCGGCAGCATGAGCGATGCAGCCGAGCACCGCGTCGAACTTGCCGTCACGCTGGACGAATACTACGCGTATGTGAACGGGGCGATCTCTTCTTCGCCTGCGGACGCAGATACGTATAAAGACGCCGGGCGCTATATCTTTATCGCAGACTTCAAAACGGAAGACGGAAATTACAAACTGCCGGATGTGCTGTCCCAAAGGACCGCGGAATATGAGATCGCCCGCGCGGAACTCGTTGTGAAGATTGAAAACAAGACGGGCGAATACGGCGACGACATCGCTGCGTTAACGTGTATTTACGACGAAGCTTCGCTGTACGACGCCGCTTCCGACGTGTTCTCGCTGAGCACCGATGCAACGAAACTTTCTCCTGCAAACGGCAATTACCACATCACCGGAACGGCGGCAGGTCCGCGCAGCTTCAATTACGATATCGATTTCCGGAATGCGGAGAACGAAGGCGCCGGCTGGGGCGTGTATACGATCACGCCGCGTGTGCTGCTTGTGTCCGTGGCGCACAGGGAGGTCGAATACGGCACCGCGAAGGATGCGATCGATGAAGGCTTTACCCTGCATTACGAACGCAAGAACGCCGGCACGGGCGTCTTTGCCGACGGAGAGGATGAGAGCAAGGTCAATAAAGACGGCGTAAGATACACGTATACATATACGGCAGGCTATGACGGCACGCAGGCAGGTACCAGGGTCGCCGTTACGGCGGCAGGGCTCACGGCGGCTAACTATGCGTTTGAGTATGTAACTTATAATTATGATCAGGACGGCGGCGTATACGGCGGCTTTACCGTCATTCGGCGCACCGTCACGCTGAAAGATTCGTACGAGAGCCTGTTCTCCGGACTTGAATATGAGAACCGGAATCATTGGCAGGCGATCGGAGAAGAGCATGTGAACGGTCTCGTTTTCGGCGAAACGGTGGGTGAACATATCGGCTTCGAATACACGGTCATGTTCAGCAAAACGCAGGGCGGTTCCGCAAGCACCGTCACGCAGGACGATGTCATCGGAGCGGGCTATTACACCGTTTCGATCGCACAGGACGATGCGGTCGGAGCAAACTATTTGTTTGAGGGCGACAGCTTCGCGTTTACCGTCGCAAAAGCCGAACTGACCATTACGGTCGATGCGGATGACGGCGAAGACGGCCTGCAGCCCGTAACGGTCCGCTACGGCAACGAACTGCCCGAAAGCGAGATCATTGAAAACGTGCGCGTGAGCGGCGTTCTCGAAGACGATGCGGAAGCATTCATCGCCGGCATTAAGAGCGCGCTTTCGGTCAGCCATGAGTATCGGTATACGTACAGCGGCGGCACGCCTACCGCGGCAGGCAGCACGCTGAACATCAAGCTGGCGCATGCGGAATTTGACAATTACGTGTTTGCCAACGCGCAGGAAGAAGCGCAGGGCTATATCCAGGTCCTCAGGCGCGAGATCTCCGTCACCACGAACGCATACGAAAACGGCAATTTCACATCGCAGACGATCTACGGCATGTATGACGGCGGCATCCTGCCGGCCGACGAAACCCTTGCGGTCGTCGCGGCGAAGGTCATAGCCGTCCCTGCAGGCGGTCTTGTCACAGGGGAACAGCTGGAAGATATCGGCACGTTCGCCTATACCTATTTCGGCACGTCGTATGACAGCAGCTGGTCGTATACAGCAGAAAGCCCTTCTGCGGCGAATCCTGTCCTTCCCGGTACGTACACCGTGCGCATCGCGCTGACGAGCGGCAATTATACTCTGGCCAGCGGCGCGGCAGGCGAAGACGGTGCGGTATATATCGATATGACGTACCGCATCCTCAAACAGCGCGCCGATGCGCCGCGGTTCCTCATCGAGGGAATAGGCAACGATACGACGCAGGCGGACGGCAGCACCTATATCGCTTCCGCAGAATTCAACCCTGCGGCGATCAGTTATAAAGAAGGCTCGGCGAGCGCATCCAACGGCGGCGTCATACTTTCTTCCGGCGTGGTCGGCGGAAATACGTTTACCATGTCGGCCTCGGTCGCCGGTAGATATTCGGCAACGTTTGTGCTGCAGAAGGCCGATAATTACGTCTGGTTCACCGATGCGGGCGAAGCGCATCCCGACAGCGCGGAGATCACCGTATCGTGGTCGCTCACGCTGTACGGCGAAGTGGAGATACGCATCACATCCGTAACGATAAACGGAACGAAGTACGACATCGGCGAAGGCGTTACGCAGCTCCCGTATGAACTGACGTACGGAGAATCTTTCGGGGCCGATGATATCGGGTACGAAGCCACCTTCGGCAACGGGCAGACATATTCCGGCAGCGTCAGATTCGACTTCAATAAAAAGATCGGCGACGGATGGGAAACTGCAAGCAGCTACTTTACCGCAGGCGTTTTCCGCGTGTGCGCGGCGGTAGACGATCCGAACTACGGCCAGACTGTGTTCAACTGGGTCGAATACACGGTCCGCCGCAAGGCGCTCGACGTGCCGACAGCTGAAGATTCGCAGTATGCGCACGGCGTTACGGTCAGCACGCCTCTGGCAGGCTATGACGGCAGCACGATGCGGCAGCTCAGAAACTGCTCGCACGTCACGCTCGCCTATATCGACGGCGCCTGGGTGCTGCAGGGCAATATCGTGAGCGCGGATCATTATATCGTGATCGCGCTTACCGATACAGAGAATTACTGCTGGAATCTTTCCGACGGTTCGGCTTCGACGGAAGAACAGCGCGTGGGGTGGACCATTCAGCCGTTCGCCGTCACGGCGCCCGTATTTGAAAGCGGATTTGAAAGCGGTTATACCGGCAGTACCATCACCTATACATATACGGACAGCGAACACAGGGCGTATTACAGCGTCAGCGGCACGAGCGGCATAGACGCGGGTACGTACACCGCAACGGCTACCCTGCGCGATCCGCTCAATTACGTCTGGGCAGCGAGCGGCACTGCACCTGTCACGATGGATTGGAAGATCACGAAGGCGGCAAACGAGTGGCTCGGCAGTTATGCGCGCAGCGGCTGGACGTACGGCGAAGACCCTTCGGCGGAAACTCTGCCGTCAGCGGCTTTCGGTACGCCTTTGGTAGAATACTTCCTCGACAGCGACTGTTCGGTTCCGTTTGAAGGAGAATTTGAAAACGCGACTGACGCAGGCACATATTATGTGCGTATCAGCGTTGCCGGTACAGACAATTACGAAGGGATTGAATATACGTACGGGCAATCCTTCGAGATCTCTCCTGCGGAGGTTTCGGTTGTCTGGAACGGGGCGGAAGATCTCGTATATGATGCGCAGGAAAAGAAATTCCCCGAAGCCTCGTATCAGCTCCTGTTCGGAGCAGGCACGCGGAAGCTCACAGTCACGCTGAACGACAGCGGCAAGTTTGCCGGTGCCGGGGATTATACCTTTACCGCAGCGTTCTCGGCAGAAGACACGTATGCGAAAAATTATAAAATCGTATCCGGGGCTGAGGCTGTGCGCACGATCTCCCCGGCGAGAGTGACGGTAGAGGTCGAAGACCAGACTGCAGAATTTACCGGCGAACCGGTTTCGGCGGATGCATCAAAGTATGCCGTGAGCGGCGAATTATACGGGCAGGATCTCGGCATAACGCTGCAGATCCCTGCGGATTCCGTCGATGCCGGCACGTACGCCATTACTGCCGACTGGACGAATAAGAATTTTGACGTAACGTTTACGCGGAGCGCGCTCTTTACGATCACGCCCATAGACGTTAATGTCGTCATCACGCCGAACGGCGGCGCATACGGAAGCGCATCGGCAGCGGAAGCATATGCAGTCAGGGCAGGACAGAGCGAACCGCTCGGAATAGAAGTGACGCTCACCTATGCCGGTACGCCCAACGGCGGAACGGCGCAGGATTACGGTACGCAAGTGCCTGAAAACGCCGGCTCGTATATCGTAACGGCATCGATTGGAAGCCGCAATTATCAGATATCCGGGAGCAACACGGCCGCGTTCATCATATCCAGGGCGTATGTAGAAGTCGGCGCGATTGCATCCAAAGAGTATAACGGCGAAACGCAGACGGCAGATATTTCCGTCGAAGGCGCGGCGGCCGGTGTGTACGAAGTGGAAAACAACGGCGGCATCGGCGCCGGCAGCTACGAGGTTGTCTTTGCTTTCGTCGGCGGCAGCGAAAACAATTATGTATGGTTCTACAACGGCGCAGAAGTCAGCGCGCCCTCACTCACGCTTTCATTCGTGATCACTGCGGCGCAGAACAGTGCCGAGATCACCGATGCGGCCGGCTGGACGTACGGCGATGCTGCGGCAGTGCCGGTATACCGCGCGAAGTTCTCTGAAGCAGGCGGCGTCATCTTTGAATACTCGGCGGTCGAAAACGGTACGTATACGCAGACCGTTCCGCAGAATGCAGGCGAGTACTGGGTGCGCGTGCGCATAGCGGGAACGGCAAACTATTCTTCGGCGACGAGCGCGGCGGTCCGTTTTGAGATCGGAAGGCGCTCCGTTGCGAAACCCGTGCTCTCCGATCCTGCCGATGCGGCGATCGAAACGGGCGATACGCTTCATAACGAGATCGTTGGGTTCGACGGCTCAGTGATGCGCGCAACCGATCTGGAAAGCGGCATTACCGAAACGGGCGGCAAGACGTATCTGACGGCGGCTGCGGCAGGTGTTTACCGCGTCACGATCCACCTTGCGGATACCGCAAATTACAGTTGGGCAGACGGCACGGACGGCGCAATCACGCTGGAGTGGACGCTCCGCCTGGCAGAATTGGAAAGCTGGACTGCGGAAAGCGAGAGCCGTTATCCCGATGTGATCGTGACGGCCGCCGGCGGCCTGCATCCCGATTATGTGCTTACCGTTGCTTCGATAGATGAAGCCGGCTACGGCGAATACGATCTGAGCGCATATGAAAATGCGGAGATTGTGCGCGGCTACGATATCAGCCTTATGAACGGAGAAACGGCGGTACAGCCGGACGGGGAGATCACGGTCAGGATACGCCTTACGGATGCGCTCGCGGCCGGCGGACATACGCTGCTGCATCTGCACGGCGGTGCATGGACGGAGATCGAATATACCGTGCAGGACGGATATGCAGTGTTTACGACAGACAGCCTGTCCGACTTCCTGTTTATTACGCAGGGAGCGGGCGAAAGCAGTATCGTGTGGGTCATCGTCGTGCTTGCGTGCCTGCTGGCTGCAGAGATCGTCGTAATGGCGGTCGCGATCGCAAAACGCCGTAAAGGGAGGAGCAACTGAACGCTATGAATAGTATTATATCGATGATGATTTTGGCTTCTTCTGTCCCAGCCTGGCAGATCATTGCGGTGGCCGTGCTCGGCGCCGCCTGCCTGGCGGTCGGCGTGACCGACATCGTATTGTTTGCGGCTAAGAAAAAGACAGCGGACGAGAGCCCTGCAGAAGAGCCTGTGCCCGAAGCGGAAGCGCCTGCAGAAGAGCCTGTGCCTGAAACGGAAGAACCTGTAGAGGAGCCTGTGCCAGAAGCGGAAGCGCCTGCAGCGGAGCCTGTGCCAGAAGCGGAAGCGCCTGCAGCGGATTCTGCCTCGGATCAGGCCGAACTTGCCGTGACGGCAGCCGCGGCGGCGGAAGAGGAGGATGACGAGGAGCCGGAAGAGGAAGAAGAGGACGACGAGGAGCCGGAAGAGGAAGAAGAGGACGACGAGGACGACTTTGCGGAAGAAGACGACATTGAAGATATTTTCGTGGATGACGCTTCTGATCAAAAGCAGGACGGCGGCGTGATCCTTCCGGTCATTCTTCCGGAATTGGGCGAAGCACGTAAGATCTATGTGCGGTATATTTTCAGCTTCCGTGCAAAACTAATCCAGGCGCCGCAGGAGATCCAGCAGCGCTACGGAGAGCTCGCGGATGAAGTCAATTCTTATTACCGCGTAAAAATGTCGGTCAGCTGGAAGCAGGTCCGCATCTATGCCGGCAGAAATACGCTGGCGATGCTCCTGTTCAAGGGACGCAAACTTTGCATGGCGTTCGCGCTCGATCCCAAAGAATACGAGGAAACAAAGTACCGCGGCAAAGATCTGTCCGATATCAAGCGCTTCCAGAAAACGCCCATGCTGCTGAAACTGACATCGCCGCGCAAGGTGCGCTATGCAAAACACCTGTTTGCGGACGTGGCGGCAAAATACGGGCTTGAAAAGGGAGAAACGGTCCGGACGGAATTTTACCTGCCGTACCGCACGACGGATGAACTGGTCGAAAACAAACTGGTCAAACGGTATGTGAGCGGTCAGGAAGGAGAAGGCGGCGAGATCGTGCGCGCAAATATCGGGGAGATAATACGCAACCGCGTCACCTTGCGCGAAGCGCAGGCTGCGATCTCCGATGAAGAAGCTGCGGAGCTGATCGAACACGAAGTGGCCGCCTCGCTCGACTATGAGGATTCCGAAGCGCCGCGCGGCACAAAGAGAGGTATTATCAATATCGACACGCTTTCCAAAAATTTTGAAACAGATGATACTGTCACGCTGGAAGCGCTCATCGAAAAGGGCCTCGTGCCGAAAAAGGTCGGTTCTGTCAAAGTGCTCGCGCGCGGTATACTGGATAAGCCGCTCACAGTCGAAGCGCAGGATTTTTCCATCGACGCGGTCAAGATGATCGTGCTTACGGGCGGCAAAGCGGTCAAGGTAAAGTGACCCTGCCGGCGAATCTGAATAAAAGGCGTTCCGCTATTCGGCGGAACGCCTTTTTGCCGGCTGCTATGCACTGTGCGCATTGTATCGATAAAAAATAAGTATTAGACACCGCCGCCGAACGGTGGTATAATATTCACGAAATCAAATCTCGGGGTGACGGAATGGACTTCAAAGAATTTGAAAAGAGCAACGTATTCGGCCTCGGCGGCGAAAATACGGCGTATGCGCGGTATTTTACCGGCAGGTCTTATCTCAATCCGCTCGCGAAGGCGGGCGAGAACCTCTCTTTTGCGAACGTGACTTTTGAGCCGGGCTGCCGCAACAACTGGCACGTACATCATGCGGACAAGGGCGGCGGACAGGTCCTGCTCTGCGTTGCGGGCAGCGGCTGGTATCAGGAATGGGGCAAGGAAGCGCGCAGTCTCAACCCCGGCGACGCAGTTGCCATTCCTGCAGGGGTCAAACACTGGCACGGCGCGAAAAAAGACAGCTGGTTTTCGCACATAGCGGTGGAAGTTCCGGGCGAGAATGCGCGCAACGAATGGCTGGAAGCGGTGACTGAGGGGCAGTACCGCCTTCTGCCGTAATTTACGGAGGTATGCTGCTATGCAATATACGAAACTCGGAAACAGCGGCATAGAAGTATCGCGCCTGTGTCTTGGGTGCATGAGCTTCGGAGATCCGGCAAGCCGCATGCACGAATGGACGCTGAACCCGGATGCGAGCGAACGCATCATACGCCGCGCGCTCGATCTGGGCATCAATTTCTTCGATACGGCGAATAATACTATCAAGATAAAATGGGGTTATGTACTGATGGAGTACAAAGACAAGGTAAAGACGGCGCGGCTGAAACTGATGTTAAGTCAGGCGGATTTTGCAAAGAAATTGGGAGTAGTTTTTTCCACCATCAATGAGTGGGAGAACGGCATAAGACACCCTAACTACATCTGTCTCTTATACACATCTCCGAGCCCACGAGACATGCGCAGATCTCG
>OWKP01000852.1_pt1 | contig 21243 bp, 14 predicted proteins | sample 1732991 | NCBI WGS metagenome assembly OWKP01 (sample SAMN05065777, study PRJEB22554) | human gut metagenome | biome: ENVO:2100002; feature: ENVO:00000062; material: ENVO:00002003 | host: Homo sapiens | place: USA
AGATCTGCGCATGTCTCGTGGGCTCGGAGATGTGTATAAGAGACAGGTTTTATAGACTTAATAAAATAGTAGCAATATGAAACTTAAATTTCATATATTTTTACTCTTTGGGTTATGCTTCTGCCTGGAAATGAAAGCTCAGACAGTTGCTGTTAAAAGTAATATGTTATATGATGTAACATCAACTGTAAATGTGGGTATGGAGTTTGCTCTCTCTTCTCGATGGACGTTTGATATTTCAGGTAATTATAATGGTTGGACACTTTCGCATGATCGTCGTTGGAAACATTGGGCGGTTCAGCCAGAAGCTCGCTACTGGTTCTGCGATCGCTTTTTGGGCCATTTTATTGGCGTACACGCTCATGGCGGACAGTATAATATCGGCGGTATCGATGGAAAAATCAATTTCCTTGGCACGGATGCCCGTAAGTTGAAAGACACCCGCTATCAGGGGTGGTTCGTCGGTGCGGGCGTGGCCTATGGCTACGCATGGATTTTGGGACGTCACTGGAACCTTGAAGCTGAAATTGGTATCGGTTACTCCTACACACGCTACGACCGCTTCCGTTGCACCGGCTGTGGAAAGAAGATAGAGAGCGGCAAACCGCATCACTACGTGGGTCCCACGAAAGCAGCTATCAATCTGGTTTATGTATTTTAAATCGTGTGCAAGATGAAAAAGATATCCTATATAATGTTTGCCCTTTTGGGCATGGGAACAATGGCAGAAGCCCAAACCCAGAAACAAACCATTGTGGATGGAGTTTCCGTTAACGGATTCAAAATGGAACGTAATGGCGGGTACATGGTCGTAGATATGACCTTGGATCTGTCTGGTCTTGATGTGGATGGTAAACGTGCCGTGTTGCTTACTCCCCGTCTGGTCAATAAAACCGACTCTATAGAACTGTCGTCGGTGGGTGTTTATGGTCGTCAACGCTACTATTTCTATATACGCAACGGTGAAAGTATGCTTTCCGGCAAAGATGAACAGAGTTACAAAGCATCAAAGACTCCCGAGCAAATCATTTATAATAAGGTATTACCTTACGAAGACTGGATGAATGGTGCGGAGTTGTCGCTCCATCGCAGCGATTACGGCTGCTGCAACACGTTGCTGGCGGAGCAGGACGGATTACTCGGACGACATATCGAGGCATTCTTTCCGACGTTGGTTTACGTGCGTCCCGAAACGGAAAAGGTAAAGAGCCGTTCGCTCGAAGGTTCGGCCTATATTGACTTCCCGGTGGATAAGACCGTTATCTATCCCGAATACCGTCGCAATACGGCTGAACTCGGCAAGATACAGGCAACCATTGATTCGGTGCGTAATGACCGCGATGTGACAATCACTTCGGTATGGCTCAAAGGTTATGCTTCTCCAGAAAGTCCCTATGCCCACAACAAGGATCTGGCAATCGGACGTACTGCGGCATTGAAGAAGTATATCCAGCAGCTTTACAAATTCGAGGACGGCATTATATCAACTGATTACGAGCCGGAAGACTGGGCGGGGCTGCGCCGCTATGTCGAGCAATCAAACATCGATCACAAACAGGAAATCCTTGCACTGATCGACAGTGACCGGGAACCGGATGCCAAAGAGTGGAAAATCAGGTCTACCTATCCCGAAGAATACCGGTTCCTGTTGCAGAACTGTTATCCTGCATTGCGCCATACCGATTACCGTATCGCTTATGACATTCGGAGCTACAGTAATGTGGACGAAATCCGCCGCGTGATGCAGTCGCGACCCCAAAAGTTGAGCCTTAACGAGTTTTATCTTGTAGCACAGGAATATGAACCTGGTACAGATGAGTTTACCGATGTGTTTGAGACGGCGGTGCGTATGTACCCCACTGACGAGACGGCGAATCTAAATGCCGCCAATGCTGCCATGCGTCGTGGCGACCTTGTCGGAGCAGAGCGTTACCTTGCCAAAGCTGGTGGTTCGCCCGAAGCGGTCTATGCCCGTGGTGCGTTGGCAATTCGCAAGGGAGACCTTGAAACGGCACGTCGCTATCTGAATGAGGCGAAGACGCTCGGTGTGGAACAAGCTGTTGCGACGCTCGAAGAACTTGATCACGGAAGACGCTGATAGATATAGATGGAGGCAATATATACAAACATTTATTATAAATCATTTAATTACATCTCACAACAATGAAAAAGAAACTATTATTTTTGCCGCTTCTGGCGGCTTTAGCATTAACAGGTTGCTCGAATGATGAGGCCCCTATGGAGGAGAATGGAGACGAGAACACAAATTATGGTTATGTTGCCGTGAATATTGTTCGGTCTAAATCTAATGTGACTCGTGACGCGTCAGACGGATTCGAATACGGTAGCGATGATGAAAATGAAGCCAAAGAAGGTCTTTTTTTCATCTTTGATGATGCCATCGATCCTGCAATACAGGGAGCAGCGCAACGCATTAAACTCAATGGTAAGGGGACAGGCAATACTCCCGAAGTGGAAAGAGTCTACAATGCTGTTCTTGTAATTGATGGCGTGAAGGAGGAACCGAGCAATGCAAAACAGATTGTCTGTGTTCTCAATGCACCTGAGAATTTGGAAAGTGGAGTTAGTAAACTTTCAGACCTCGAATCAAAGATTGACGATTACGCAGGTCATACTGCCGGCTTTATTATGAGTAATTCCGTTTACAAAGATGGCGAAAACAAAGTTCTCGGGGCAAAAATCGAATCTTCAAAGATTGCCAGATCGGCATCTGTAGCTCTTAACAATCCTGTCGATATCTATGTGGAGCGCGTGGTTGCTAAAATCCGCTCGACAACGGAAAATTTCTCTAATACTGGTGCGAATCCGGCAATTGATGGAGAAACAAAGAATCTGGAAATCAAGATTACCGGTATTGAGATAGCCAACATCGCTGAAAAAGCTTATCTGTTCAAGAATGTCGATAACATCAACTATACTTGGGCGTGGAATGATACACAAAACAAACGTAGTTACTGGGAGACGGTTCCTGGAACAGAAGAGCTGACATTCAAGAATAAGTCATATGATGAAATTGTTGCTGATAGCAAAAAAGGAAGCAACGATTTCGACATTAATGATGCCAAACTTTCAGAATATGTCCAGCCGAACACCAGTGCTCAAAAGACCGCTGTTCTTGTGACAGCACAGCTGGTAGACGGCAATGGCCAAGCTGCCGATCTCGCTTATATCCGTGGTGGTTATACGACTAAGGACGGTGCGAAGAAGGTGGTTGCACAATATCTGGCCACCAATAATAATTATTGGAAGAAAATTGGCGAGGGGGAGATAAAGCAACTTGAACCCGATGATTTCGTATGGAAAAACAATCAGGATGACATATCCGTCGACGGTCTCGAAAGTTATGAAGTCGTAGCACAGGTCAATTCTACGAAAGTATCGAAGGTTTATGACCAGGATGGAAATGAAATCTCAGACGGTGTAAACAAGATCAATACTCTTTTGCAAAGCAAAGCTGCCAGCGCATACAGAGCGCGTGTATTTACCGAAGGAAAGTGTTACTATTTCGTAAATATCGACCAGACTCCCATTACTGGTCAGACTACGGACAAGTATGAAGGTGTTGTCCGCAACCATATCTACGATCTTACACTTCAGTCGATTAAGGGTATCGGTACTCCGGTATTTGATCCGACGGATAAAATCATTCCGGAAAGAACTAAGGATGAAGATTCCTACTACCTTGCCGCACGTATCAATGTACTTGCGTGGAGAATTGTAAATCAGAATGTTAACTTCGATTTTGAATAACCTATCACTTACAAACCATCTCTCGGAGATCCTATCAAAGGATCTCCGAGAGATAATGAATATTATAAGCACTTGCGCGCCGGTGCAAAGAGAGGTACGCTTCCGGAAACGACACATTGAAGTTTCCCACTAAATAAGATTATCCGACGGCAATAACAGTTGCCGCACAATATATATACTTTCCGTAACGGATACACGGAGTGGAAAGTGCAAAGATGAAGAGAATAAATAAAAACAAGATACAATGAACATTATACCGGTATATCTGAAGAAAACGGGACGTATGTTACTGACAGCCACAATTCTCTGCTGTGCATTGTTTGCGTGTGACAATGTTATCTACGACACAGAGGGCGACTGTTCGGTAAGTTACCGCGTAGCATTCCGCTACGACCGTAACATGAAATGGGCGGATGCTTTTGCCCACGAGGTCAAATCGGTGCATCTGTATGCGTTTGACAAGGGTGGAACGCTCGTGTGGCAGCAGTCAGAGCGTGGTGAAGCACTCTCTGCCGACGGCTATGCCATGACGCTCGACCTACCTGCCGGTGATTATCATCTGGTGGCATGGTGCGGACTGGAAAACGATGGCGAACGGGAGGAATCGTTCTCCGTTCCCGAAGCCCGTATTGGAGAAACCCGTTTGGAGGAATTACGTTGCACGCTCGAACGGAGGCACGATGCCACGGGGGCGTACAGTAAAGAAAAGCTCTATCCACTCTTTCACGGTATGCTTGATGTAAGTCTGCCTGTGAACGATGATGGCGGAGAGTATACCTATACGATGTCGCTGACCAAGGACACCAACCATGTGCGTATCATTCTGCAACACCTTTCGGGCAAACCTGTCAATGAGAAAGACTTCACGTTCCGCATCGAGGAAGAGAACGGACTGATGAATCACGATAACAAACTGCTTCCCGACGAGATGATTACCTATGGGGCATATCACACGACATCGGGTACGGCCGGTATGGGAATTGACGACTACCCTGAAATGAAAGGGACACGGCAGATTGCGCCGCAGGCATCATCGCGTGCTATTACCTCGGTAAACGTCGCTATTGCCGACCTCACGATAGCCCGTCTGGTAGAGGGCCGCAAGACTTTCCTTACCGTCGAGACCACTGACGGCAGAACCTCCGCACACATCCCGCTTACGGACTATGCCCTGCTGTTGAAAGACGGTTATGACGAAGATATGACCGATCAAGATTATCTTGACCGACAGGATGAATACGCGCTGACCTTCTTCCTCGACGAGGACAGATATTGGATCGGTACTTCGATTATAATTAATGCATGGAAAGTGGTACTCAATAATGTGAAATTTGAATAAGGGAGGGCAAAAACATGAAATGGAGATTGTTTCATATCAGGTTATGCTGTTTGCTGTTTGTGTCCTGTGTCGGATTTGTGTCCTGTATCAATGACAGCGGTTCTTTCAGCGATGACGACAACGTTATCGATGAGCATGAATGTCTCCTGACACTGAATGTGAGCCTTCTCGAAACAAGAGCCGGTGTCGGAGAGACCGGAACGGCATCAAAGGAGCGTATGCACAGCCTGCGGGTGGTGGTGCTCAGCGAGGCAACAGATAAGGTAGAAGTCAATAACTACTATTACCTGAAAAATGATGGTGAATCGCTTTACGGTCCCATTCTTATTTCTGTAAAGCCCGATGGATTGAAGAGCATCTACCTGATAGCCAACGAGGAATCGGTGGGGAATTTAGTTAACATGACCGGTTCCGGTACCACCTTGTCCGATTTCCTGAAATCCGTTGCCGTCGAAAGCGATGCCTCGACTTTTAAGACCGGCATAACGGAGGCGGTATTTACCGTACCCGAAACTTCGGATGATACAAACAGCAATATACCTATGTCCGCAGTCTATCAGATCGAGACCTCAACAGCTGATGGTGGCACACGCAAGGATTGTGGAACGTTCTATATCGTAAGGACGATGACCAAATATTCATTCTCGTTCCGTAACGATCGTGTGTCAGGTCTGCCCGTATACGTAAAGTCTTGGGAAATATCAAATCTGGTGACGGATAAAGCATACCTGATGCCACATTTCTCTCCGACCGCCGGGGGATATTACTGGAATAGCACAGCTTCAGAGTGGGTGTACTTTGGTGCAGACTGGACCGAAACCGGGAAAGAATGGAAGGAGTGGCTCGCCAAAGTGTCGGACCAGAGTAATATCGATCCGGACAATCCTTCCGCTGACGAAAACGGTTGGCTGACATGTTATAATATACCGGCAGGTGCTGTAACGAAGAAATTTCAGCACATCTACAAAGACGGGGGGCTCGAAATTCCCATCGACGGAGCGGAACATGATGGAGGAGTGATTAAATACCTGCCTGAAAGTAAGAATGAGAAGGAAACGAACCCTGCTTTCGAGGGAGAGCAAGAGTATTTCGTGAATGTACTCATCTCCGAAAACGGTAAAGAATATAAGTTTGATCCGGTTCCCTTACCCAACCTGCGGTCGTTGTTCCGTAACACCCATGTCAGGGTATACGTAAGGTTCGGGCAGACAATGAAAGATGACGTGATATACGCCAAAATAATCGATTGGAACATATGGGGACGTGTGGAAGGCGAACTCCGACCGGAAGGAAATGAATAAAGAATAAAAACAAGCATGAGGCATACAGAGAATAAATATGGAATTTCAATCGTGTGGCTGCTGCTCATCGCAACGGTTGTGGCGGGCTGCACCACCAACGAGGATCTGCTGTCCCCCGATAAAGAGGGGGGCACTGAAATGACGTTGCTTGTTGAGAAAACTCGTGCGGCAAAGGTATCGGCTATCGATGCCTCAAGTACGGAAGAGGATATACTGGAATATCTGCGTACGTTTAACGGCGAGTTTGAAGTCGGCAGCAAGATACGTTTGGTAAACAACCAGATTGGTAAGGTTCCGAACTACAAAGTACTGGAAAAAGGTACAAGTAGCGGACATAACGGGTATTTCGAGTATTATTGTGCCGAAGATGACACCACTTCTGACGGATTTTACAAATTCAAGCCATCAATTCCCGAACACAAGCTATATTGGGCTGATAACACAAAAACCGGAGATCCGAATGCCATTTTTACCACCGGTTCATATTATGCCTTTAACGCGCTGTATTATTGGGCATACGAGAGCGATGGAGCGAGTGGATTTGACGAGATCGGCATAGATGAAAGTACAGGTAGCGTATATGGTCATGTACTGGAAGATCAAAGTTCCGAGAAACGGTTTCGTGCTTGTGACGTTATGCAGGCGCATCACTTGAAAGATTTCAAATCGCAGCGCGGTGAAGTCATCAAATTGCGTTTTTGGCATCAATTGGCCATGCTGGTAATCAATGTCAATGTACCGAAAGAGACGTTTGGTGTAGGCTTTACTTCATCGCAGATGCAAGAGGCTGTGTGCACGTTGACTGACTTCTATTGTGGCTTCTATCTTCCATATAATCTTGACTTTGCATCGGACGGATATATGGCAACCAACCATATCGGGGCTCCATATGAAAAAACGACAAATATAACGATGTGGCCCGTAGGCGGAGTCCGGGAATATGCAGATGCAGAGGGGGCCAAATTGGTACGCACCTACGCAGCTTTGGTGCCGAATCAAATTAAGAAGGATGAGCGGTTGTGCAGATTCCGGGTAAACAATAAAAATTACACTTATACTCCTAAAGGTAATGTGGAACTGTGGCAGACCAATATGACGATTATCGATCTGCGCATCAATCCTGGTATAACCGAACCTATATTGCTTAATGCGAGAATCCTACCGTGGGGTAATGCCTATGTACCTGATTTTCCGCTGTATCCGGAAAAAGAGTCGAACAATTAAGGAGCGAATATTATGAGAATGCGATATATATACATGGTGATAATGTTACTGCTGGTTACGGCTTGTTCCGATAGCTTTCATGAGGTAGAGAGCCCTGAAAACACAGGTAGCCTGATTGTTTCTGCTTCCATGAAAGACTTGCCCGCAGCACGTGCATCTGAAGAAGAGACCAATGACGGTATCATCCAAGTGAAGAGCGGGATATATACGTGGTCTATCGACAAGGATAACAGCTATCTGTGTCAGTTTGTTGATGGTGAGGGGCGAATCTATCCCGACGGCAGTTCCGTTCCTTTGCAATGGTCAATATTCACATACGACGGTCCGTACAAGTTTTGGCTCGATAATGTACTTGAAAGAACCAACTTGGAATATACAGACGATCAAGGAAAGGCTACTTTTATCGGTCCGGTGTGGTCAACAGAGGAAAGGAAAAAATACAGGGCAGCCCGGGATATTGGCAATGATGACAGACTGGTTGAGTGCGACATAGTATGGGATACGACATCCGTAAAAAATGGTCAGAAAGCACTTTTCGATCTCACACACCGTATGTCCCGGACGGATGTGGTTCTTACAAAAATAGACGAGTATAGGGATAAGTCGGTTACAGTTAAACTGACCAATCTGGTGCTCGAACCGGCGGCTTTTAATCGGATAAATGGCGAGGTACTTCTGACAAGTCCGGCTCCTGGTGCCGAATCTCCTAAATGCGGGGACCTCACGCTGTTGGACAATCAGAAACTGACAGTGGTAGAAGAGAACGGTGTTATAATTGGCAGGACACCCGCTTTCATCTTGCCTCCGCAGAGTGCGCACGATGGAGACCGGAAATGTTTTCTGAAAGTGACAGTTGATGGAACGACTTATGCTGCTCCTTTACCCGACCTTATGGTACATACTCCTGAAAATGTATCAGAAAGCATAGGTTTTCTGCAAGGTCTTCATGTGGAGATACGCGCCCACATTGTTATAGATGAAGAGAAGCCGAGAATAGAGTTCGGTTCGGTATATGTAAAAGAATGGGATGACGTAGGCGACTATTATGTCCCGACTCTTCCCGGAGGTATCGCAAGTTTGGAGGACTTGAAAGAACTTATTGATTTGTATAATCAGATGCCGGATGTGACAAATTTTGAAACTTCATTAAATTCATCATTCGATAGTGCATTGCTAACTGGTAAGTACAGCAAGTACAGGACCGTATTTCGCAAGTTGACACGTTACGGTCGGCATACGTATGTGTTGTCAGGATATGAAGGGAAAATGTACTGGAATTTCAAATTACGGGATGACATATCATTCAGCAGTAAGGATCTGGAGAAATTCAAATACGACCATTATTTCAATAATTGGTATCCGTTCAATATTGACTTCGACGGTCATAAAATGACCATTGATGGAGAAGGGTACAGTTCGTTTGATGAGGTAAAACGCCTGTTGATCAATATTCCTTCGTCAGGGGATGAGTTCCAATATCTTATTGAGCAGTATAACTTGTTGCCGGATATCGAGGAATTTTACTTAACATCATTTGATGCCGCTATGGTTTATGCATGGTTCGAGGCAAATACTCCTTACAAAGAATTGAAAGTAGGAGGGGCGACCTGTGAATGGAAGCAGAATGAAGGCAAATTGTATTGGGTATTTACATTGACGCAAGACGTTGTACTGTCAGACGGGTTTACGAAATTTAATTTTGACTATTATTATCCGTTTACCATCAATTTCAATGGCCATAAAATTATAATTGACGATGAGGAATACTCAACATTCCGTGAGGTCGAATCCAGACTGATGGATATTCCTGATGGAACCGAAGAACTTCAATACATAATCGAACAGTATAATAAGTTGACGGATTTATCTACACTAAATTCAGATGATGGGTTAAAGAAATACACAGAGGAAGAAGCTATTGGTTGGTTTAACCAATATGATGAAGCATTCAAAAATTTGATATCGCATGGTGCCGCATATCGCTGGAAGCAGGAAGAAGCTAAATTGTACTGGACATTTACATTAAGACAAGATGCCGGCCTGTCAGGAACTGCACAATTTAAAGGAACCTACTATAACCATTGGTATCCATTCACAATCGTGTTCAACGGTCATCATATCAATGGCAAGGGCAGTTGGGATGATGAACTGGAAAATCAGCTGATAAGTAACCCGTAAAACGATGTAAGGTATGAAACATATATTAGAATACATATTAGTAGGCATCGTCGCTGTATTCCTTTTCGGGTGCAGTGCAGACGAGAATTTTGAACCTGTTTCTGAAAAAGTAAAGCTGGAGATAGTGCCGGTACTCAGCAGTATGGCAGCATCACGTGCTGTAACTGATACCGAAGACTCTTACTTGGCATTTGAAAACGGTGACCAATGTGGATTTTTCTCGGAACACAAAACTGGTAACGATACAGGTGGATACGATAACCTTATAATGACATTTAACGGAGGGTTGTTTTCCTGCAACGAAATGGTCGATATCAATCAAATGGGACACACATTCGTGTATTTTCCGTATAACCAAGAAATAAGTCAAGGAATTGATGTCCGCAATCCTGATGGCAGCGTTATGGACTTACTTGCCGGTGTCGATGGCTATTACGAGTTACTGAAAGGCTACAGGGTAACTTTCCTGCATGCTTTCTCCATGCTTATCATCAAAGGAGGCAAAGGTTTCGAGCATCTGGCGGAGCAGGAAATAACGGTAACGATTGATCGTCCCATTGAAAAAATCAAGTTGGTTGATAATCCTGGTAGCGGCTCCTTAAAGATATTTGAATTTTCAGGAGAAGGATCGGAATATACTCAGTTTAAGGGCGTAAAGAAAGGCAAGTACAAAGATTCGAAAACCGGAAAGGAGGTAGACGCATGGTTTATCATCATTCCTTCAGCAGGAAAGCTTGTCAAAGTCAAGTCCATTACTGCATACGACGATCTCGGCAGGAAGCAGGTCGTTCCGGTTCCGGATTCGGACATCAGCGACGGAAAAGGATTACAGATAGCTACACGCTATCCTCTCACGTTGAAGATGGACGAGCTGGTTCCCACAATCAGTGTTGATGCCATAACACCGTGGAATACGGAAACTATGGACATTCAAACCACTACGGGAATCAACAGCGTGTTTCCTCCGGGTGAAGGCAGTGGTGATTCCAGTTTTCAGACATGGGCGAGTACATACGTTGCTTATGTGGAAAACACAAGAAGCGCCGTTTACGAGGAAACACTGAAAAAATTCGGAAGTAAAGACGAACAGGGGATATGGCATTTCACGATTAACGTAGATCTTGATTTTGCCCGCTACAAAGCTGATGATGATGAACTGCTCGGACAAGTCATATCTGTTTTAGAGGACGAACTGGACTGTGCCGGCCATACGCTCAGTAATCTTTCATTGAGTAACGACGTTGCAGCCGGTTTCATTGGCGAAATCAGGAGAAACGGAAAACTATCCAATCTACGGATGGAGAACATCTCGGTGAAAGGTGGTAATAGTGCAAGCGGGCTGGTGGCGGCGAAAATCTCCGGTGGCAGGATAGAGGATTGTTTCGTAGAGAATATGCAGGTGGAATGCAACAATGCAGTCGGTGCACTTGCGGGAGAAATGACCGGTGGAGAAGCTGTAAATTGTCATTTTATCGGGCGCATCATCGGGACTCGTACTGCTTCCGGCGAGCTATCCCGAATTGTGGGAACATACACCCAAGGAACGTTAACCGATGTCAATGTGACAAATGTGGCTTTCGGAAAGATAAACTGATAGTTAGAGATATAGAATATGGATCTTGTAAGAATAAGGAAAAATATAACGGTTGTCGCCGTAACATTGACGGGCATCTTGTCGCTTTGCGGATGCTCCGAGGATGTATGGGAACGTGGAGATGACTTTCACGATGGTGATGTGGTGAATTTCACGGCCGGATATCCGTCGTTTGCCGGAGCTTCCGGGTTGACGAGAGCGGTAACTATTCCGGAGAAAACCGAATTCCAGCGTGATGATGCCATTCATGTATCGGCGGTGTTCACCATACAAGAAACTTCTGCACAAGGAACTTCTGCAAAGGCAACGAAAACAGTATATGACTGCTTCGTATATAAAGACGGACGGTGGGTATCTACTTCTGCCATCGGGCAAGTTGCCGCTGACGATGTAATGAAATGGCCATGGAATGCCATTAGCGGTAAGTTTACGGCGTATTATATGCCCGGGTCGAGCGGAAGCCTCGCCGTAGGCAGCAACATTTCGTGCAGGCTTGATGGTCAATATACGAATTGCGACCTATTGTACGCGGAGACAGAAGAAGTACCTTTCGGACATACGGTAAACTTCATGTTCCGTCATTTGTGTACCCGTCTGGTACTTACCGAAGTGAAAAGCGGGTATGTCGATAAGTTTGGTCTGCAAATTAAAACATCGCCGACCGGAGGAGGTGCTGACATCGCCGGGGAGTATAAGCAGATGAATGCCTGCATCCTCACGCGGAACGAAGATAACACGTTGGGCGCCGAATTTGTACAGAGTCCTAATACTGACGGGAGTGTATCTGTAGTCTCTGCGGCAACTGACGGGCAAGTGCTAGTGTTCTATCTCCAGCCCGGTAATTATTCCGGAGCGGAGATCTGCTATGCTAACAACCGTCCGTATCTCGAACTGAATGTTGACGGTTTGAAAGATTGTCAGGCGGGTTATTCTTATGAGATAAATGTGAGCCATACTCCTGGTGTTGTGAAGAAGGAGGAGGATGACCCGTGGGTGGAACCGGGCAAAAAGGACCTGGACTTCGACATTGACATTGAGGCTTTCTTGAACTCCATACAGAAAGGTATGACTTATAGCCAAGAAGATCCGAAAACGAAGGAACCCGTACAGATAACGAAATATGATGACCTTGGACACATTGAGTTGCTGTATAACCTCGATTTCAGGGGGGAGCAGTTCGCTTCGAAGTCACTTCCCGCATCATGTTATCTGCACGGCAACTACCATTATATCAAGAGGCTTAGCAATTCTTTATTCGATAATTTGAACGGAACGCTCGACAACCTTGAACTTCGTGATGTGGCAATCGACCTTCCAAACGGCAATTTACGTAGGATGGGTGCACTTGCAAGTAGTTCGCATGGTAATGTCAGCAATGTAAGGCTTAACGGATGCCGGATAACAGGTTATGTTCCGGAAATTTCTACAGATGTGCTTGCAGTAGGTGCGCTCATAGGAGAACAGTATGAAGGTACTGTCGACAATGTGACGCTGATGGGAGATATAACGGTCACAGCCACAAATGAACTTGAAAACGGGACGGCCAGACAAGCATGTAATGGTACAGTCGATCTCGGAGGAATCATCGGTCAAACAGGTGGTATCATCAAAAATGTAACCATGCAGGCAGGAACTGACGGTAAGGCTCCGGTACTTACGGTGGTGAACAATACGCAAGGTCTCGGTATCGTGTCCACAGGCGGGTTGGTAGGGCTTTCGGGGGGAACTATCAATGACTGCATTATTTCCTGTACGGTGGATGCGCGGTCCTGTAAGGCACAGCAAAACTGTGTGGGTGGAATGGTCGGCCGCATACGAGGCGGGAATTTGAAAGATTGTACAATATCGGGCACTGTATCAGGAGGTACCACAGAGTGGGGCGGTGGTGAACTCAACGGGTATTCCCTGACAGGCGGTATTTGCGGTTATTTCGTGGAGAATCCTGTCGTAGAAAACTGTTATGCGTTTTGTACGGTTGCGGAGTGTAAACATGAGACTTCCAATCGTATCGTTTTTGGCACCGGTGGAGGAATGGGAATGATTGATTCCAAATCTTCGAGCATCCGGAACTGTCGCGTTATCGGAACGGTGACGGGTGACATCACTACAACAGGGAGTTTTGTCGGACTGTGTCGTGGCATTACGGCCGATTTGTTACAAAGCAATGAAAATCAGGTTTCCGATTCCGAGAACCACAAATTTTGTGGACAAGAGATGCAATGAAAATAGTCATGAGGTAGTATATGGATAGATTATGTATATAGATAAAAATAGAATAATGACAGATAAATTCTTGTATATATTATACTCCGGCATGGTTCTGTTGGCATTGCAGGCATGTGCAGACAAAAATTTGCCGGGCGAAGGTGGAAACGGTGTAGAAGGGAAGGAAATTCTTTTCCATGCTTCGATGCAACCCTCTTCCCAGACCAACTCTGTATCGGTAATTACGCGTGCGGGGGACTTTGTCGAGGGCGGGTACGTTGAGATGACCTCGCAAGTATGGGGCAATTGGGATATACATATCCATCATAAAAACCTGTCGGACCTCTCGGTTGAGGAAGATGAACAACTTTATAGAGTGGCTTCCGGCACACAAGGTGTATTGGATATTGAAGAATCCAAAAAATGGTTGTGGGGAGTAAGTGCGACCAGTAGCGATTCACATATCTTTCAGGCATGGACAGAGCCAAACCCTACAGGGGCGGAGGCGCCTGTAGTCAGGACCGATGAAACAACCGGCATGAAAACCGTTGACTTTGAGGCCGGCAACAAGGCTATTTGGGAGGATTCCAAATATATCGGCCATTATTTGGATTTCCTGATCGGCACGGCCGCAGGACCGGTAGATTATAAAACCAACGGATTGTATGTACCATTGTATTTCAAACGGTTGGTGAGCCGGATACGCATTATTTCCATTGTCCGTGTATATGCTGACGGAACCTATAGTAAGGACGATATTGAAGTAACGGATATCGAATTTCCCGATATGTATCGGACTGGCATTCTTGACACTCATGCAGGAGAACGGCAGGAAGATACAGGGGCTGCCGTATTTCCGGAAGTTGTTGTGACCAATACAATCCCGGAGCAGGAAAAGGGACTGTTTGTTGCATTCGAAAAGATATATGTTATCTATGATTCCACAGGTGGATTGCCCATATATGTGCCACCGTTCAACTTCAAGGAGGCAGGAAAATTCTCTATCGGTCATTACGGTTTCAATGTACAAGGTGGAGAAAAAACATACAACACCTATTACGGAGATTTGGGAGCTATATTCCTTAACCGCGAAGACCATAAACAGGAGTTGCGTGCCGGTGAAAGTATGGACATTATGCTGGAACTCAAAGATGATGAAATTACCGGTATCTATGTCCATATCGATTCTTGGAACACGGAATCTGACAAAGACGTTTTGCAGCGTCCTCGTCCGGGCATATATTCGGATGGAGAGCTTCTGGTGGTACGTGATGCAATCATTAACAACAAGGATATTCCCGAAAATCTGTATGAAATCGAAAATGATCAAAAGGTTCTAAAAATATATAATGACCTTTCTGTCTCTTTTTCAGGAGAATCATCCATAGCTATTCCGGACGGATATAGATTGGACGGCATGGGGCATAACATTTCATGCAGTGGCAGTCTGACCTTTACCGGAGACGTAAAAGACTTGAAAGTAAATGGAGTTCCCATTGGCGTTGTAAGGTGATGCTGTTTTTCGGATGAATATGCCGCCTGTCGTTTTGTACACGTAAATTTTATAAATACGAAATTATGCTGCTGTGTTATCTGTGAAAATCAGGGCTTGACAAAAAAAGAGGATGTCTTTTCCGGACATCCTCTTTTTTGAGCTATTCATTGAATGAATTCTTATTCCAGTCTGCGGGAACCGTCGCCGATTACTACATCATACACTTTCGGGCTTCTGCCGAATTTAGCTTTAAAAGCAGCTTTTGTTTTTTCAACGAAGTTGTCATACAATTCGTTTTTGACAAGGTTGATCGTACAACCGCCGAATCCGCCACCCATCACGCGTGAACCGGTAACACCGTATTCTTTAGCGCAGTCATTCAGGAAGTCGAGTTCTTCGCAGCTTACTTCGTACAGCTTGCTCATGCCGTGATGAGTTTCGTACATCTTCTTACCTACAGTTTCGTAATCATCCTTTTCCAATGCCTCGCAAACATCGAGTACACGTTGGATTTCTTCGATTACATATTCTGCACGCATATAGTCTTCAGCGCTGATATCAGCTTTCGCTTCTTCTAGCATAGCCATTGTACAGTCGCGCAGGAATTCTACGTGCGGATGTTTTTTCTGGATAGCGGCAACAGCAGCTTCACAGCTTTGGCGACGCTTGTTATAAGCAGAAGAAGCCAATTCGTGTTTCACAACTGAATCCATCAGAACCAGACGATAACCTTCCGGATGGAATGGGAAATACTGATACTCCAGTGAACGGCAATCCAGACGGATCAAGCTACCAGCTTTACCGAATACGGAAGCAAACTGGTCCATAATACCGCAGTTCACACCACAGTAATTATGTTCTGTAGCCTGGCCAACTTTAGCCAATTCAAATTTATCTATTTTGTTTTCACCGAACAGTTCGTTCAGTGCGAAAGCATACGTACTTTCCAAAGCGGCAGAAGAAGACATACCTGCACCCAGAGGCACATCACCTGCGAAAGCAGTATTGAATCCCTTCACATCAACGCCACGTTTAATCATTTCACGGCATACACCGAAAATATATCTTGCCCAGCTGGCGCGTGGAGCATCTTCTTCATTCAAACCAAATTCTACATAATCCTTCAAGTCGATAGAGTAAGCCTTTACTTTGTCAGTACCGTTAGGTTTGATTTCAGCAATCATCCCTTTGTCTACCGCTCCCGGAAAAACGAATCCACCGTTGTAGTCAGTGTGTTCACCGATCAGGTTGATACGGCCCGGAGAAGCATATAAAAATCCAGTAGTTCCGTCAAAGTGTTTAATGAATCGACTTCTTACGTATTCTGTATCCATGATATTTATATTTTAAAGGTGAATAAATTGAATTCTATTCTATGTGATTATTCCACAGGAATATCCTTATTTACATTCTTGCAACCTACCAAACCGTAGAACAACAGGTAAGCCAGAGCAGCGATAATCAACCAGTAGCTAGCCATATAACCTACAGAGTCAGAGATGCTTTGTTGGATCAACGGCAATACACCACCACCAACAACCATCATCATAAAGATACCGGAAGCCTGTGCTGTATATTTTCCTAAGCCTTCTACTGCAAGGTTGAAGATACCACCCCACATTACAGAAGTACAAAGACCACAAAGTACAAGGAACAAGGCGCTCACAGGAACCTGTGCCATCATAAAGCCTTCACCTACAGTATAACCCGGCATTGAAACCGTTACATCTTTCGGAGTGAAGATAGCGATCAATACGAAAATGATAGCAGTAGCAGAAACAACGATCAACTGTGCACGGCTGGAAACCTTACCACTGATAGCACTACTTGCAGTACGTCCCACAAGCATCAGCAACCAATAGATAGCAGCGATAGCACCACCGATAGCAGCACCGTTCATCATGATACCGGCACCTTTATCGCTTGAATCGGCAAGATAGAAGTTCAGTGTACCCGGGATACCAATTTCAATACCTACATAAATAAAGATACCGATTACACCCAGTAAAGTGTGACGGAAGCTCCATGGACTGTGAGAGAATTTTTCTTTCTTCACTCCACCTTTCTGAAGGTGTGGTTCAGGAATAGCAACAAATGAGATAACGATAAATGCAGCAACGAATACACCCATAGCAACGAAGAGCAGAGGAGCAACGTCAGACATAGCAGTACTTGAAGTAACAGTACCGATCAAAGCACCTACGAAAAGCGGAGTCAATGTACCAGACAAAGAATTAAGAGCTCCACCAGTTTGAATCAACTGGTTACCTTTGTTACCACCGCCACCGAGAAGGTTCAACATCGGGTTTACCACTGTGTTAAGCATACAAACGCAGAAACCGCAGATAAATGCACCAAGCAGATAGATTACAAAGTTTAATTTGATAACATACTCACCGAATGCGAATACTTCAGCACCTGCTCCGAATAAGCTGGAAAGATACTGTGTGAACAAACCGAGGAAACCTACTGCCATTGCAATCAAAGCAGTCTTCTTGTAACCGATCTTAACGAGCATGTTACCGGCAGGAATTCCCATAAACAGGTAAGCCAGGAAGTTCATCATATTTCCCATCATACCTAAAGTGTTCGAACCCGCATATTCATTTCTCCAGATTGTTCCGAATGGAGCAGCGAGGTTTGTTACGAAAGAGATCATCGCAAAGATGAAGAACATCGTGATAATTGCGACGAGATTACCGTTCTTTTTTTCTTGTGTCATGGTTCAAAAAAAATGTTAGTTTATAAAATTAGGTTAGTTATTTTTTCAAATCTTATTCTTCTACTGCAAACTTGTAGACAGTGATCTGTTGGTATTCATCACCCGGCAGCAAAGTAGCCGATGGGAAATGCGGTTTGTTCGGGGTATCCGGGAAACACTGTGCTTCAAAGCAGATAGCGCTTCTGGCAGGGAATGTAGCTCCGTGTGCACCTTCAAATCCGTTGAGCCAGTTGCCCGTATAGAGTTGTACACCCGCTTCGGTGGTATATACTTCCATGATACGTCCGCTTTCCGGGTCCTTGCAAGTGGCAGCCAGGTCGAGCGAACCGCTTTCCATCTTGTTCAGTACATAACAGTGGTCATATCCTGCACCAAAAATCAGTTGCTGGAATTTGTCGTCGATACGTTCGCCTACAGTGTGTGGAGCACGGAAATCCATCGGAGTACCCTCTACTTTGGCAATTTCACCGGTAGGGATAGAAACTTCGTCGATAGGCGTATAGAAATCAGCGTTGATCGTAACGATGTGGTTGTTAACGGTAGGAGTAGGGTTGGAAATACCGGCGAGGTTGAAGAAACCGTGGTTAGTCAAGTTAACGACTGTAGCTTTGTCGGTGGTAGCGCGATATTCGATAGTCAGTGCATTTACTTCATTTTCCAGGCGGTAAGTCATTTCCACTTCCAGATTGCCGGGGAATCCCTCTTCGCCGTCAGCAGAAACATAGTTGAATTGCACTGTGCTCTCATCAATCTGGACAGCATCCCAAACACGGGCGTGGAAACCGGTAGGTCCACCATGCAGAGAGTTAGGTCCGTTGTTAATCGTGAGTTCATGTTCTTCGCCGAACAAGGTGAATTTTCCTTTCGCGATACGGTTGCCGTAGCGTCCGATAGTAGTGCTTAGGAAAGGTTCCGGGCTGTTGATGACGTGATCGATGCTGTCGTGTCCGAGGATTACATTAGCATACTTACCGTTTTTGTCCGGTACCATGATAGAAAGAATGGCGCATCCGTAATTGGTTACAGCTACTTCCATTCCCTTTGTGTTTTTGAGGATAAATAAATCAGTTTTCTTATCATTTATATCCTTTTGGAAATCTTTCCGGCTGAGCCCTGATAGATTCCCTTCTGTTGGGAATGTGTTATTCATGTCTGGTATTATTAAAAATTTCCTGCAAATAAAGGGAAATTCTTTCTTACTCACAAATTATTCCGACTAAATATGACAGGTGCTTTAGGAAAGTTTAGCTTTATTACTTCATCTTCTTTGGATGCAAGGACAAAAGATGATTTCTTAAATGAATTTTCATCCTCCTTTTCTTAAAAACTGAACTATTTTTTGTATGTTTGTTCCCGGATTGTAACAATCCGAGCGAATTTAATCTAAGTTTATAACAAGAAAAACAAAAATGTATCCATTAAAATTCGAACCTATTCTGAAGCAGACGCTTTGGGGGGGCGACAAAATTATTCCGTTCAAGCATTTGAATTCAGACTTGAAAGGAGTAGGAGAAAGCTGGGAGATTTCCGGTGTTGAGAACAATGAATCCGTAGTGGCTAATGGCCCGGATAAAGGTTTAACCTTGGCCGATATGGTAAGAAAGTATCGTGAGGAACTGGTTGGTGAAGCGAATTATGCCCGTTTCGGCAATAAATTCCCACTGCTCATTAAGTTCATCGACGCCAAACAGGATTTGTCAATCCAGGTACACCCAACAGATGAGTTGGCGAAGAAACGCCACAATTCGATGGGAAAAACCGAGATGTGGTATGTGGTAGATGCCGACAAAGGAGCTAAATTGCGTTCAGGATTCTCTGAACAGATTACCCCGAAAGAATATAAAGAACGCGTGTTGAACAATACGATTACCGACGTATTGCAGGAATATGAAATTCATCCGGGTGATGTGTTTTTCCTTCCTGCCGGACGCGTGCACAGCATCGGGGCAGGTTCTTTCATCGCCGAGATTCAGCAAACTTCTGATATAACTTATCGTATCTACGATTTCAACCGTAAAGATGCGAATGGTAAAACCCGCGAACTTCACACCGATTTAGCCCGTGAAGCCATCAACTACGAAGTGTTGGATGACTATCGTACTAAATACGAACCGTTGAAGGACGAACCGGTAGAACTGGTTGCCTGCACCTACTTCACGACTTCTCTGTATGACATGACTGAAGAAATCAGTTGCGACTATTCCGAACTCGATTCATTCGTGATCTTTATCTGTATGGAAGGATCATGTACAATGAGAGACAATGAAGGTAATGAACTGACTGTTAGTGCAGGAGAATCTATCCTGTTGCCTGCTACCACGCAAGATGTCACTATCACTCCCGAAGGAGGAAGTGTGAAATTGCTGGAAACATACGTATAAGATAATAGCGTACAAAATGAAGGTCATCCGACTTTGTTTCATCCTCATGATGGGCAAAGGCGGATGACTTTTTTTATTACTAATAGAATAAAAACGGCAAAAAACTCTTTAACTATATTTATTAAAAAGTTTATCTGGAACACACAAAAAGATTCGTTCTTTTGCCGCTAGCCAAATGGCATAATATATAAAATAACTAGTGATGTAATGAGGAACAAAAATGGATTTAGCCGATGTGCAGAGTTCTACATCGGCCGTTTGCGAAAGGAGGGACGCTATTCTACGGCGCATGTCTACAAGAATGCCCTCTTCTCTTTCAGCAAGTTTTGCGGCACGCTCAATGTGTCGTTCAGACAAGTCACCCGGGAAAGTTTACGACGCTACGGGCAGTATCTTTACGAGTGTGGCTTGAAACCCAACACGATCTCTACGTATATGCGTATGCTTCGTAGTATTTATAACCGGGGAGTAGAAGCGGGCATTGCGCCTTATGTGCCGCGACTGTTTCATGATGTTTATACCGGTGTCGATGTTCGCCAGAAGAAGGCCCTGCCTGCTGTCGAATTGCATAAGCTTCTGTATGAGGACCCCAAATCGGAGCGTTTGCGTCGTACACAGGCTATTGCTGCCCTGATGTTCCAGTTTTGTGGAATGTCGTTCGCTGATCTGGCTCACCTGGAGAAATCGGCTTTGGTACAGAATGTGTTGCGATACAACCGTATCAAAACTAAAACCCCGATGAGTGTGGAAGTACTTGATACAGCCAGTGAAATGATTAACCAGCTTCGCAATAGGGAAGATGCACAACCCGATTGTCCGGATTATCTGTTTGACATCCTTAGCGGCGATCAAAAACGTCTGGATGAAAGAGGGTACCGGGAATATCAGTCCGCTCTTCGCCAATTCAATAATTGTTTGAAGGACTTGGCAAGAGCCTTGCATTTGCAATCTCCAGTCACTTCCTATACACTTCGCCATTCTTGGGCAACGACAGCGAAGTATCGGGGAGTACCTATTGAAATGATTAGTGAAT
>OWKP01000884.1_pt1 | contig 20703 bp, 10 predicted proteins | sample 1732991 | NCBI WGS metagenome assembly OWKP01 (sample SAMN05065777, study PRJEB22554) | human gut metagenome | biome: ENVO:2100002; feature: ENVO:00000062; material: ENVO:00002003 | host: Homo sapiens | place: USA
GATCTACACCCTAGAGTTCGTCGGCAGCGTCAGATGTGTATAAGAGACAGCTCGGCGTCTTTTTGCTCCTCAAAACGCTGCTTGGACTCGGCATTGCGGCCGCGCTCTTTTTCGGCACTCAGGAGCGAAGCATCGGCACCATCGCGCTCATGGGGGCGGGCTACTTTGCGGGCGGTATTCTGCCTGAATGGGTTTTGAAGTCGATGGCCGCAAGGCGCTATACGGCGCTTGAGCGCAGCATGCCCGACGCCCTTGACCTCATGGTGATCTGCGCCGAGGCCGGCCTTCCCTTTACGCGCATTGTGAAGGTGGTGTCGAGAGAACTGGAACTTTCCGCCCCGGTTCTGGCTTACGAACTCGCACTCACCAATGCCGAACTGGAAATCATGCCCGAACGTTCAGCGGCTCTTCGCAATCTCGCCGAGCGTACGCGCGTGCCGTCTATTGAAGGCATGGTTTCAACTCTTATTCAAGCCGAACAGTTTGGTACGCCTCTGGCGCAGGCGCTCCACAACATTGCCGCCGAATCTCGGTCGACCTTGATTTTGACGCTCGAAGAACGCGCCGGGAAGCTCCCCGCCCGTCTTTCCTTGCCGCTGATGACATTGATTCTGCCGCCCGTCGTAGCGATCGTGGCCGCGCCCGCGCTGATGCGCGTCATCCGCAGTCTCCTCTCCTGATTTTTTGTGTCGATCATGACTACTTCTGCTCACAGTTCCCGCCGACGCCCGCAAGCGGCAATGAAGACCGCTGCGCTCGCTGCCCTTTCGGCAGCTGCGCTGATGCTTTCGGGGTGTGCGTCCCTTGCAGGAGCAGGGTCGGACAGTCCGATGCCTGAACGCACCATCAAGGAGCGCACGCCTTCAGAAGTCGTAACAGCGCCCAAAAAGGACCGTGAGTCGGCGCTGCGCCTGGCCCGCATGCTGGTGGCTCAGGGACGCTACGAAGGGGCGCTCGGCGTTTATGCCGAGCTCGACCGACGGGGCGGCATGGATGCCAAGACGTTGCTTGAATATGCAGGGATCGCGTCGCTCATTGAACCGCCGCGAGCTACCTTGACTTTGTTTACCAGAACCAAAGCCCTTGCAGAAGCTGAAAAAGTGAAATTTGCTCCGGCTGAAGAAGCGGGGCTCCTCACCGGTTTAGGCCGTGCTTATATGGCTGCTGCCCGCATGAGTGATGCGCGAAGCGCGCTCGAGCGGGCTGTTGAGCTCGACGACAAGAACGTTTCTGCGCTCAACGCCTACGGCATCGTTCTCGATGCTGCGGGTGAGCACGAGGAAGCCGTCAAGTACTTTGACAAGGCGCTTGCCCAGTCGCCGACGAATGTGCAGGTGCTTAACAATTTGGCGCTCGCCAAACTCGGCATGAACGATGCCAAGGGGGCCTTGAAGGTGCTCGGCGACGCTGAGAACTTCAGCTCGTCGGACGCTTCCGGCGTTCTGACCCCCAAAATGAATCTCGCCTTTGTGCAGTTCATGACGGGTGCGGCTGACCGTTCGCGTGAAACGCTTCAGAGTTTCATGACGAATGAACAGGCCGAGGATGCTCTCAAAAGGTTTGCGGCCATGAAAAGCCGCATTGATGCCGGCGAATCTACGCTCGCCGATGAGTGCCTGCGGGCGGCCGAGAAGATGATCGAAATTCGTCCGAAATCTGCGGATGATTCGGACTACGGCTATGAAGTGCCGCTTGTCGTTGAGCCCGTAAAGACGATCGAAACAAAGGGCGATGCCGGTCTTTCTTCCCATGCTCAGACTTTCCCCAAGGGCAGCCCCGAAGCCGCAGCTGCGCTTGAGGCTCTGAAAAAGGGCAGCGCTGGTCAAAACGGGAGCAAGCCCTAAATGACAGTCGGGATCTTCCGTTCGCGAATCTTTACCGCTGGCCGTGCTTTCCTGCGCGACGGTCGCGGCGTCTCCGCGGTTGAGACGGCTTTTGCTTTTCCGGTGATTCTGGCTGCGTTTTTCATCATTGTGGAGTTTGCCAACATGGCGCTCACGATTCAGGTTGGTGAAAGCGCAGTCTCGAGCGCCCTTCTGCGCTTTCGCGATGCCGGTGAGCTGGGAGCGTCCGCTGAAAATGACATTCGTCAGGGTATTGCAGCCTATTCATTTGGCTACCTCAAGCCTTCGAATGTCTCCCGCGTAACCGTTGAGGCCTATGAGTCGCTCGACGCGCTCGGCAACCCGGGCGGGACGAACGGCGCGGGCGAGGACGATGAGGAAGGCACCGCAGACGCGGACAGCAGCTATCCCGCCTGGAAGGTTGTCGTCGTGATCTCCAAGGACTTCATTACGCCGCTTCCGCGCCTCATTCTGACGAACCGCAAAGATTTCACTTATCGCTACGAACGCATCATCGCCTACTACCCGCGGATTGAAGAAAGTGAAGGGGCGTGAAATGAATAAGAATTTCTTTTTCGAGAAGATTGCTGCCGCGGCCGCCGGACTGCGTCGTGAATCCGGGTCGATTGCCGTGGAAACAGCACTCGGCATCACGTTTTTGGTGAGCACTGCCGTGATTCTTTCGGATATGCACCAGATCGGCATTGAGCGGGAACGCCTTGAGGCGGGCGCGGGCAGCATTGCTGTAAATGCTGCGCAGCAGCCTAAGCTCACGCAGTATGGGCTCGATGCGCTCGTTGACGCATCGCTCGAGACCGAAACACGTGACACCGAAGTCATCATCATGAATGTGCTGCAGTCCGGCGCAGTGCAGTGGATGCTTCGCCGCGGCGACGGGGCGATGCTCTGCGAACTCAATGTCGAGGGGAAGTACTTCACGGGCGAACTGCCGGTGGATCCGCCGGAAAATTCCGGCGAAGGCAATGACGAGAGCGATGTGGACGGCAGCACGATGTCGATGATCGTGGTGGATGTCTGCCGCCGTACAGCAGGCTTTGAACTGGGCAAGCACCTACGTCTTCCCCGAGTGATTCAGGTGGAGAACATCTACCGCTCCAACAACCGCGAGATCAAGCTTGATAAAGCGCTTGAAGAAGAAAATCTGATGCCGTCGGACGATGACGGCGAAGGGAGCAACGCATGATTTCTCTTCTTTGCAAACACGCCCAGTCGCTTTTGGCTCGCGTTCTCCGTGAAGAATCCGGTTCGGCTGCGGTCAATGTGGTCTTTTTTCTGATCGGCGGCATTGCGCTCACGGCCTTTGTGGTGGACGCTACGCGCGTGAGTGCCGACGGGGCGCGCCTCAAGCAGGCGACCGATGCAGCTGCACAGGCCGTGGCGATGGAAGCGGCGAAGGACTCCGAGACGGATGTGCTGGGGATGGCTCAGCGCTATGTAGCCGTCAATCTGGGTTTGGATAAAGAGCAGCTCTCGCGTGACTTGAGCGTTGCGGTGGAGCCGGTGACTTGGAACGACTATGAAGGGTATCGAGTCTCGGCAAGCTTTCGGGCGCTGCCGTCACTTTTAGGCGGTCCGGGGAAGACCGTTGAGGTGGCAAGTGTTGCGGTGGCGATTTACAACCCGCTTGAAATTGCTTTGGTTGTCCCCTCCACGATCAATGAGACGCAGCGAGACATGCAGGCGATCCGCGACATCGGCGAGGCCTTTTATGACGAAGTCATTGACGGACGGGCTGACCGCTGGATGGCCTTAGTGCCTTATTCAGACGGCGTCAATGTTTGGGACGATGCCAAGGGTGTTTCGCGTATTCGCAGCTGGGCGCTGCCGGATCGAATTGAGCCGCAGTGGTTCCGCTATATCAAGCAGGGGGCGGGTGTCTCCAATATGGCCTCTCCCGATATGCCCGATGTCCGCAAGAAGATTCTTCATGTTCGTCGGGGAATGCGCGGCGGGGAACTCTTCGATTGGACTGAACCTCCGGGAGGATCTTTTGAAATCAGCGCTGAAACCTGTTACGGCGGCAACTGCATTATGTCGAACTATCCCGGAGGGTGGCCCTACATCACGTGGCGGGGACCGGTGATTCCTTCTGCGGGCAACGGATTAACCGGCCCGACTGATCAGCGCTGGATTGCGGCTGACGGGACAGTGCCGCTCACAGCACTCCTGCCGCTCACGGATGAGCGTGAAAAATTTACGGCGCGTCTGCAAAAAATGATTGGCGATCATGAAGAAATTAATCACGCCATCAACATGAATATTGCAATGGGCTGGGGGGCAATGGCGCTTTCGCCGGGGTTCCGCGGTATTGACGGCTGGGGAGATCTCGACCATCCGCGCGACCTCAGCGAAGACGGCAAGTCCACCGTCAAGGCGATCGTCATGCTGGCCAATTTGAATGGTCCGCTGATTGACATCGACATGGATGCCAACAACTTTTATCTCGATCTTGAGAGCTTGGGTGGTTATGCCGATACCGGAGACCGCGATTTTGTCCGTCAGCGAATTGAAGATTTGTGCGGCAGCTTCAAGTCGCATCAGGACTTCTATTTCTACATGCTCATCGTTCCGCCCTCAACAAATGAATCCGGGCTTCGCCGCTACAACGAGCTTAAGCCCACGCTCCTGGCCTGCGGACGCAATTCCGGCGATGTGTCTGAAGTTGAGACGCCGAGCTTCGCAGAAGGCAAAGAGACGGTGATCGACGGATTGAAGCGTATTGCATCGGATCTTGAAAGTAAGAGCAGCTTTGCGCGGCTCATTGAATAAGTTTGAAACCCAACCCAAAAGGGAAGAAGCACAAAATGACTACAGCGAATCACTCCTACGGAAGCCTTGAGCTTGCGCTTGAGCCGCGAATGATGTTCGACGCGGCGGCTGAAGCAACGGCGGCAGAAGTGGCGGCGGATGCTCAGGCGGATGCCAATCCGCCAGTTTCAGCGGATCCTTCTGCTGGTGACATCACCGTGGATAAAAACGGCAATCCGGGTGCTCAGGTCGATCTCTTCGGCAATGTCCAAGTTGAGCCGCTTGCTGACGGTAAGACTTACGACTCGCTGACGCTTCAGGTTTCCGAAAGCGGCAAAGGGCTGGCACTGATTGTTGATGGAAAGGAAGTTCTCCTCACGCAGGGCAACAAGGTTCAGATCGGTGATCCAGACGCTGACCGCTACGCAACGGTGACGGTCGGAGCGGACGGCACGGCAACGGTGGTCATCAAAATCGGTTCTACTCAGAATGCTGACCAGCTCAAAACGCTGATTGACGGTCTTGCACTGAAGGTTGCAGACGGCACGGCGCAAACCTCAGCGGATGTGACCGTCAAGATCGACGCGCTTTCGTATATGAATAATGGGGGTACGGCTGATCTGGATATTGACCGAACCGTGAAAATCGAGAGCAGCTATAACTTTGCGCCGGAAGTAGATGTTGGCGGAACAGAACTGTCCGGCCTTACTAATGTGCCCGGTATTGAGAATGCCACAAAGATCTTTCTGTCAGAAAACGGGCATTTTGCTTTTGTAGGCGACAAAGACGGCGATATTGCTGTCTTTAAATTCACCGATGGAAAGCTTTCTTATCTGCAGACTTTTGAGCATTCTGCTGTTGACGGGCTTAACAAAGTAACAGGTCTTGCGTCCAGTGCTAATGGCAATGTTCTATATGTTTTAAGTGAAAGTACAGTATTTAGATTTTCAGTGAATGATGATGGTGCTCTGACTTTCGATTGCTCAACACAAGTATATGGAACAGGTGCGTCAATTGCTGCAAATGCAGATGGCAGCATGTGTTATGTAAGTTATACAGGCCGATATTCAAATGATGCGGTAAAGCTTACATATAATAGTGATTATAAATTCTTGTTAGACGAATCGTTTAACGAAAACGTATATACGGGTTTTACAAGCTTTGGTGACTACGTAGTTAGAGTTACAAATGAAAGAAGGACAGTCTTTACTCCCGTAATTGCTATTTATGCTAAGGATGGCAGTGAAGTTTTCTCTATGAATTTAACGGATATTCGCAGAGGGAATGGAACGATTAACGTCACAGCATCTAATGATGGATTGATTGCCGTTGAATTTGGAGGTCAGGTTCTGCTTTATCGAGCGGATATTTCTGGTAAAACATTTTCTAAACTGACAGAGATTAATGTATCAAATGTGAAAGATATAGCTCTTTCTCCATCTGGAGATAAGCTTTATATTCTTTCGAGTAATGATTCTGGTACGCTTTCAGAATTTAGTGTGACGCAAGAGGGCCTTACCCCGATTAAAACAACAACTGGAGTTGGCGCGGACGCAGCCGGACTCATTGTGTTTGACTCAGGGAAGGTTGGGATTGCTGCCGGAGACCAGGTGCTTTCCTATGAAGAGGTGGATGTTCATAACGTTACCTTAGGGCATTCAGTCAATGTCGGCGGATCGCTTTCCATTACGGATGCAGATCGCGATGCTGCCAATTCCGGAAACGGCAATTACGGCGATGTTTCAGTAACCTTCGAAACGAACGATGAAGCCAAGCCTTCAACAGCCTTTGAATGGACGGAAGCTGGCGGTTATACGCTCGAAAATGGCGTCATCAAGAACGGAGACCGCACGATTGCAGCGGTTGAGACAGCTAATGGGAAAATCGTTCTGACATTTAAGGATGGCGCAACAACAGCCGATGTAGCCGCAGTTGTCAAGCAGGTTTCCTTTACAGTCCAGTCTGCAGCTGCAGACGGCAGCGTTTCTGTCAAGACGACAGTAACGGATAACGACAAATCCGTTGAGAAAACGATTCAATACGAATTCTCTGCCAATCAGGCTCCGTCAGCCTCCGGTTCTTCTGCAGTAGAAAATGAGTATTACCACACAACAGGAATGTCGTCGCCTATCTTCAAAGATGTAGCGATCAATGTCGGTGAGCTCAGCCAAAAAGTTTCCTCCATGGAGCTGACGGCTTCAGGTGATTTTGCTGAAGGAGAATATTGGGTGGTCGACGGCGTACGTATACCTCTTAATACTTCTTCTGAAGGCACTACGAAGAGCGGATACGCCTATAAGTATGTCTTTGCTGACGGAAAGGGCGTGCTGACCATCAGCTCTGATGCAGGCATTAAGAGCGGGGCCGCTCAAAACGTGGTCAACTCGATGACTTATGTCAACGAGAATGCTAAGGCTGAGATTGGTGAGCGTGAGTTCGCCCTCACTAAAGTGACCGATAACGGCGGAGCCGAGAGCGGCGGATCAGATTCTTCGAATATCGATGATGTTACGGCGACCATTCGAGTTCATCTCAGCGTCAATCCGGACGTCAATGTTAATGCGCCAGAATCGTCCGATACGATTTTTGAACACGACGGAATTATTGAAGGTACTAACTATTACGTTAATGACGTACAGCAGTCTGCCGATGGAAAGACCATTTTTGTTCTTGGATCTTCAGGGAATGGCGGATCTGGAGTAGCTACCCTTTACATTTATAGTCGTGGAGAAGATGGCACGCTTACGCTGACGAAGTCTTTCAATTTCGGAAACAATGCGTATGCTGTGCCCGGGAATATTACTGTTTCTTCAGACGGCACTGTCTACGTTCGAGCGGCATCACTTACCGTACAGTACGGTATTGGTATCTATGGCTTTACAGCGGATGATTCTGGAAACTGGTCTCAAATTGAGAATATCGATCTGAGTACCGAAAGCAGTGACTGGGTGGAAATTTCGGTCGATGCATCCGGCAAGTATTTTGCTGCGCTATCCAGTGATACCTTGTACGTTTATGAAATCCAAGCTGACGGCAGTTTAAAACTGAGCACCAAAATTACGCAGGATGAAATGAATCTTGCGGGCGCGAATGGGATGCGTTCGAAGCTGACTTCCATTGAATTTTCGGGTGATGGGAAATATATCTATGTCACGAAAGATGGAATGGGAGGTAATCAAGGTATTGCCATTATTGCTGTCGGCTCTGATGGAAAGGCAACCGTTGTTGGAAAAACAACTTATGAGAGTTTAAGTTCAGACCCTACTAGCATCAAAGTTGATGATGAGTATCTTCTGCAGGGTATTTGTGAATTGACCGCATCTTCGGATGGTCATTTTCTATATGCCTATGCCGGTTTTAATGGCTATAACATCCTAACGTTCGCAATTAACGATGATGGAACTTTAAGTCTCGTTCAGGCACTCGATGTAAGTTCAGATATCACTACTCAAGATGTGAAAGGCATGACGATGCAATTTGCGTCCAATGGCAAAACATTGTTTGCATCGACGGCCGGCGGAGCTTTGATTGAATATTCAATTGATTCGCTTTCAGGTTTCGTTTCAAAGACGGGATCTGTTTCTGCTGGCGATATCGGCTTCTCCCAATTTGTTGTTTCTGCTGACGGCAAAAACATTTACTTCGGCAACTCAGGCTCCTCTGGATTAGCCTCTTCCGAGGGCCTTCCTCAAGTTACTTATACGGGAAATTCCGCTGAAATCGGCAAGTATCTTTCGGGCTCAGATGCAGACGTTGAGGATTACAAAGACTTCAGCATTACGATCGAGCGCAACGGCGGGGCAAATACTTCAGACGGCTTTAGTTTTGCCAAGACTATTGGATATACCTTTGCAGACGGGGTGATTACCGGACCTGATGGCACTGAACTCGGTTCTTACAGTGTCGAGGGCGGCAAGCTGACGATTACATTCACGGGGTCGCTCAATCATGATGTCTTCAACACGGTGCTTGGGGCGGTGCAATATGACGTCCCGTCCGATGTTGCCGGTGAAGTCGTGCTGAAAGTCACCATGATTGACGAAGTCGGCAAGTCTGACTCTCAGATCTTCAGCGTCAAAGCCACTGACGGTTCTATTGAAACGCCCGACGAAGAGACCATTCATGTCCCGGATCCCGAGCAGCCGACTGACTTCCTTGCGAATGTTGATTTCTCGGGCATCAAAGATTCCATCCTTGGACACGCGGCTTCGATCACGGTGAATGTTGACTACCCGAGCGGCACCTTTGGGCTCAGTGCAGATTCTGGTCTGACGCTCAAGGATGACGGCTACGTCTACAGCGGTGACGTGAAGCTGGGCGCATGGTCTGCCCGCGAAGGAACGCTTTCCATTACGCTCGAGCAGGGCGTTGATGCAGACAAAGCCGAGGCGCTTTTGAAGGCAATCACCTTCACTGCCTCGGGCGCTGCGCCAGGTGCAGATCTGTCGGTCGATTTAAGCATTGGCTTTACATCCGCGAGCGGCAGCAGCGATTCGCTGCTGATTGACAATGCGGTAACGCTGCAGATTAACGATGGTCCCGAATTTAACGAAACGAAGTATCCGGACTATGCTTTGAGCGGTACCTTGGATGTTGCGCTCGGCGGTTCTGCGGGTTCTATTACGCTGCCCTCAGACCTCTTTACCGATGACGTCAAAGTGGCGACAGTCACCGTGGAACTCCTCGATGAGAACGGGAACGTTGTTGAAAATGGGCTTCAGAAGCTGGGACTGAAGTTTGAAAACGGCAAGCTCTCCGGCACGGTTTCGAAGACGGGTGCCTATCAGCTGCGAATCACTGCGGCAGACGAGAGCGGTCTGACGGCGAGCCGAGATGTCACGCTGACCATCATGGAAAATCAGCCGCCGGTCGTTGTTGATGGAAATGTCAAGGTGCCCGAGGTTGTCTTCAATCACGAGACGAACTTCAGCGTCAAGGATTGGTTCAAAGACCCGAATGAGGCCGATGAACTGACCTTTACGGCCGTGAAAGGGCTCCCAGATGGTCTGACTATCGACGCGAAGACAGGAACGATTTCCGGCAAACCTCAGGAGGTCGGTGCGTTCTCAGTGACGATCACTGCCTCGGACGGCAAGAATGCTCCGGTGGAGTACACCTTCAAGCTCACGGTTCGCGGCAATCAAGCCCCGCAGGCTGTAACGGACACCGCTCCGAGCGTTGTGGTCGGGGGCAATAATTCGTTTGAACTCAAGGACTACATCAAGGATCCTGACGGCGACGATTTGACCTTCAGGGTTGACGGGCTGCCGAATAACAGCGGGCTGAGCTTTGATGCCGGCACGGGCCGCATCTACGGCACGGCGACGGTTACTGAACCTTTTAAGCTGACGATTACCGCGACGGACAGCTACGGACTTTCGAATACGTTCGAAGTGACGGTGGGCGTTCGCACCAATTCCGCGCCCGAGTTTGTCGGCGCGGGGTCGACTCATGAAGGGCTCCCGGCGGTCTTCGGCGATACGGCCGGCGGGATCAGAGCTGATCTCAATACGCTCTTCAAGGATGCCGAGAGCGACGGATTCAGAGTGGAGATCACTGAACCCGCAGAACTCCCTGAGGGCGTCTCTTTTGATGCGGATACCGGCATCTTCAGGGCGGACGCGAATTTCGAAAACGGCTTGGCGGTGACGGTGAAAGCCACGGATGCCTATGGCGCTTCGACCACCCGCACCATTTGGATCGGGACGCAAATTGCGCCCGTCACCAGTGCGGATGCGGGCGTTGCCAACCCGGCATTTGGCCGCGGTCTCGATCTTTTGCGCGACAAGGAACTCGGACGAGGGCTTGAGCGCGAGGACTTTAGACCTACGGTACTGGCGGCGGATCACCCGGCCTTCGAACCGATCTTCGACAAGCCGGCTGCGCCTCTGGAAGAACCCTCGGCCTCAGAGCGCCTCTTCGTGCTTTATAAGCAGACCGTCGATGATGAACGCGACGCCAAGCTTCATACCGAAGAGGTTCGCCGTGACCGGGCGGTAGAGCGCGCTGTTGAAAAGGTCGAGCGCTCAGACAAATCCGCAACACGCGTGACGCTTAAAGAGAGCGCAGCGGAATTGCCGTCAGCTGACTTGAATGACGTTGCTCAAAAGGGTTTAGCCGCGCTGCTCGACGCAGAGACGCCCGAGCAGAGCGAGGTCGCTGACACGAGCCTCACCGCTGCCATTGAACGCCATACGGTCTATGCCCGCGAAGGCATCTTTGCCAAATCCGATGATCTCGCTGCGAGCTGATCGCTGACCACTCACTTAATCGGCACGGACATTCACTTTGGCAGTCCGTGCCGCCGAACCTACTCATTCTCTTGCCTATTTCAGGATTTCCAATCATGTCTCAGATGAAAGCCTCTCGGATGATCCGCCTTACTCTTGTTTCTACGTCCGTCGCCGCAGCGCTGATGCTCGCCGGCTGCTCGGTCATCGCGCCCGAAAAGCTTTCGAGCGACGATCTTATGCGTCTTGCCAATGTCGACCAGCAGCTGATGTTCGCTGCGCAGGAACCCGTCACGGCTCCCATTACGATGGAAGAGGCTGTTGCCCGTGCGCTCAAGTACAACCTCGAACACCGTCTGGCCATGATGGAGCGTGCGGTGCAGGAAAACATCGCTGATGTGCAGAGCATGAGCCTCTTGCCCAAACTCACGGCGTCGGCAGGCTACCGCGACCGCTCCAACGAACTGGCGAGCTCGAGCGAATCGCTCGCAACCGGCAAGGAGTCGCTCGTGCCTTCTAAGAGCAGCGAACGCGACGGCAGGACGGCCGATCTGGAACTCTCGTGGAATGTGCTCGATTTCGGTCTGAGCTATTTTGAAGCCCAAGCTTCGACCAACAAGTCCTATGCCTCCGAAGAACGCCGCCGCCGCGTGGTGGCCGATATCGCCCGTCAGACCCGTGCGGCCTGGCTCTCGGCCGTCAGCGCCGAGCGTCTGCGCGACGAAGTTGCTGATGCGCTCGACGACGCTTCGAAGGCTCTGGCTCAGTCCAAGGAAGCGGGCGGCCGCGGTCTCGTGAAGCCGCTCGATGCGCTTCGCTATCAGCGTGACCTTCTCAACATGGTGCGTCAGCTCGAAACGCTCGAAGACGAATTGGTGAAGAGCAAAGCCAAGCTCGCGACCCTCATGAACCTGCAGCCGGGGACGCCATTCCAGCTCGCCGTTCCCTCGACGGATGCTGAAGTCGTTCCGGCCGTACCCTATAAGCTCAGTGACCTCGAAGTGCTCGCCATGGTGCGCCGCCCTGAGATTCGCGAAGAAAGCTATCTCGCGCGCAATGCTGTGCTCGAAACCCGCATGTCGCTCCTGAAGCTCTTCCCGAATGTTCAGCTTTTTGCGGGTCTCAACTACGACAGCAATAAGTACTTGGCCAACAATGACTGGGCGGACGTGGGCACCCAGGTGAGCTGGAACCTGATGAGCCTCTTCACTGCGCCGAAGATTCTCAAGGGCGGAGAGCTTCGCGAAGAACTCGCTCCGCTTCGTCGTCAGGCCATACGCATGACGGTTCTCTCTCAGGTGCACGTTGCTTGGCATCAGCGTTTTGCGGCTGAAAAGGCCTTCCGTCGAGCTGACGAACTCTCGCGCGTACAGAATTCAATCGACAAGCAGGTTGAAAATGCCGTGAAGAGCCGCAGCGAAACGAAACTCGAAGCGGTGCGTACGAAGGTTGAGACGCTGCTTGCCAAACGCACGCGTGATCTGAGCTATGCCGAAATGCTTAACGCTCAGGATGCCATCTATCAAGCCGCGGGCTTTGATACGGTACCCGCTGAGGTTGCCGATCAGTCCATTTCGGGACTTGCTGAAGCCATCGGCGCGCAGGACCGCATCATCGCCGACGGCGCAGTACTGCAGGGGCTTTACGGCACGCAGGCCTTGAAGGACGGCGTGGGCGACTATAAGGAAGCGTCTGCGAGCTATCGCCTTAACCCGGAAGTTGCTGCGGCTGCGCAGGAGGGCGGATCGGCCGTCCGTCTCGTTTCCGGCATGCCCTGGGAAAGTCTCGGTTCTTTGAAGGCCAGCCGGTAAGAATCGTGCTCGAGCAATGAGGATGATGATGGAAAAGCTCCATACGCTGAGCGTAATTTGCTCGATGGCTGCAGCTTTAACAATTGGCGCAGCCTCGGCTGCGCCGGCCCCTGCGGCAGGGCTTTCGAGCTCATCAGCATTGGCTGATGCGGTCGAATTCCGCGCGCAGGTAACCGCTAAGGCGCAGGCGCTCCTTTCGAGCGAAATGCCCGGTGAAGTGAGTACTGTTGCATTCCGCGACGGTGAACGCTTCAAGGCCGGAGACGTGCTTGTCGAATACGACTGTGCGCTTCCCAAGGCGCGTCTTCTGCGGGCGGAAGCCGCAGCATCGGCCGCTGAAGGCCGCTGGCGCAGCGCCCGGGAACTCAGAAAGCTCAATTCCATCAGCACGGCCGACTATGAAGAAGCCCGCGCCAACGTCGGGATTGCGGCAGCTGAAGCCAAGGCTGAACGCATTCAGGTCGGCCGCTGCAGCATCAAGGCGCCGTTCTCGGGCATGGTGGGCGAAACGTATGTGCGCCCGCATGAGTATGTGGGAGAAGGCCAGAAGCTCCTCACCATTTATGAGGTGAGCGCCTTTGAGGTTGAGGCGATCCTCCCTGCGGCGGCATTGAAAGTGCTGCGGATCGGGAGCCGCCTGACGCTTACGCTGGACGATACCGGTGCGGTTTATCCGGTCACCGTGTCGCGCATCGCCGGGAGTGTGGATCCGGTCAGTCAGTCGGTGAAGGTGACGGGCGAGCTCCAGCTTCCCAAAAGGGAGAAGGCTGCGGGTGATGCCGGTGCGGCAGCGCTCCCGCTTCTGCCCGGCATGAGCGGACGAGTCGCTTGGAGCTCTGCTCCATGATCATTCGAACGAAGCCGGGAGCGGAATCCGAAAAGGGTTCCGCTGCCGAAGGGCTCCGGGAACTTAAGTCTGCGTTTCTGAAGTCCCGTGAACAAACCGAACGCCTGGAGCGCGTTATTCGTCTCTGTGAAACTGCACGTGCGGCATCCGATCGCCGAGCGCTCGGCTACACGGCGCTCAACGATACGCTCGCAGCGATTGACTACCGTCAGGCCGCGCTTTGGTGGCGGGCGGCCGATGATGCCGGAGCGGGGCGGATCGAAGGGCTTTCGGGCGTTGCGGATCCGGTTCGCAATGCGGCCTTTCCGGCTTGGCTCGTTAAGCGCCTGGGCGGCTTCGCAGATGCTCATCCGGCCGGCGCTTCTTCTCTGTCGGGTTCCGCCTTGGCCGATGAACTCGTGCAGCCCTTCAATGTGCTCGAGCATCCGCTGGCCGCGGATCACGACCGAATGATGGCCAAGGAGTTTCTGCCGGCTCAGGCGCTTTGGGCGGAACTGCCGCTTAAAGCGCCGCAGGCGGGCGGCGCCGGCATCAGAGCTGCGCTTATCCTTTGGCGGGACGCCCCGTGGACGGGGGCCGACAAGGTTATCCTCACCCATCTGGCGCGTGCTTATGCCGATGCGTGGAGCGCTATGCCGCTTGGCCGCAGCGACTGGTCGGGCGAAGGCACCGTGAAGGCTCACTCCGGAAGGCTTTTGGTCGGGAGCCGCAAGCGCTGGGTGCGCTGTGCAGCCGCCGCGGCAGTGGTCGGAGCGATGCTGATACCCATTCGGCAGTCCGTGCTTGCGCCCGCAGAAGTAACGGCCAAAAATCCGTTTGCTGTTCGTGCGCCGCTCTCGGGCGTAGTCGAAGAAATCGTCGTGAAGCCCAATGCGCCGGTCAAGGCGGGGGATCTGCTTGTGCGCATGGACTCGCGCGACCTGCGCGGTCAATTGGAGGCTGCAAGGCAGACGCTTTCTGTTGCAGAGGCCGAATACCGGCAGGGGCAGCAGGCCTTCTTTGATGAGCGCAGCAAGATGGCTTTGGGGGTGCTTAAGCGCCGTCGTGACCAGGCTGAAGCTGATGCGGCTTTTCTTGCCGGGGAACTCGAACGGACGGAGATCCGGGCAGACCGCTCGGGTGTTGCCGTCTTTTCGGACCCTCAGGAATGGCTGGGTCGGCCGGTAGCTGTCGGCGAACGCATTTTGATGGTGGCGGACCCTCGGGCCGTGGAGCTTGAGGCCGAAATTCCGGTGGGCGACGCCGTCGCGCTTGAAAAAGGCGCCGAAGTGAAATTCTTCCTCAATGCGTCGCCGACGAGTCCGCTCGAAGCGCAGCTCACTCGAGTGGCCTACCGCGCGTCAGCCACGGCTGACGGGACGCTTGCCTACAAGGCTCGGGCTGAATTCGTCCCAACCGACGGTGATGCGCCGCAGCTCGGCCTCAAGGGCACGGCAAAGTTTTACGGCGAAGAAACCTTTCTGGGGCTTTATCTCCTTCGCCGGCCTCTGGCCACGCTGCGGCTCTGGCTCGGCGTCTAAGCGCCCGGCTCAGCACCTCTGCGGATGAATGCTATGAACGCTCTTGAGCGCGCCCCTATTGCTCCGGGTCTCTCTGCGGGACGTCCGATCCCGAAGGAGCCGCGGCTTCCGCCGCTGCGGGAGGATCTTCGTCTGCACGAAGGTCCGGACGCGGATGACGGGAGTCCTACCTGGGTGCTTGAAGATCCGGCGCGCGATCAGTTTTTTCAGCTCGGCGTTCTTCAGGCGGAGTGCCTGAAGCGCTGGCACTTAGGGACAGCCAAGGCTGTGGCTGCCGCTGTCGGCAAGGAAACGCTCCTTCGGCCGACGGCGGAGACGGTGGAGAATTTTGCGAAGTTTCTGATGCAGATGAGCCTCACGCGCGAAGCGGGAACTTCCGCGAGGCTCGCCGAACAGATGAAGCGTAAGCCCAAGCAGACGCTTTGGAAGTTCTTTCTGCACCACTATCTTTTTTTCCGCATTCCGCTGGTGGCGCCGGACGCATTCCTGCGCCGGACGCTCCCTTGGGTTGAGCACCTCTTTTTCACAAAGACCTTTCTCTGGGCCACATTAACGGCGCTCGTTTTGGCGCTCTACCTCATCGGCCAGCAGTGGGATGCCTTTACGCATACCTTCTCGCATTTCTTTTCCTGGGAAGGCGCGGTTATGGCCGGCCTCACGATTGCCTGCACGAAGGTGATCCATGAGCTGGCCCATGCCTACACGGCCGAGCACTTTGGCTGCCGTATTCCCCATATGGGCATTGCCTTCATGGTGATGATGCCGCTTCTATATACCGATACGTCCGCTGCCTGGCGCCTGAAGTCCAAGCGTCAGCGCATGGCCGTCTGCGCGGCGGGTGTTTTGGGGGAATTGGCTTTAGGCGTATGGGCAGCGCTTACGTGGAGCTTTCTGCCCGAAGGCGGGCTAAAGAGCGCGGCCTTCATGCTCGCCACCACAACCTGGATCATGACGCTCGCCATCAATTCAAGCCCCTTTATGCGGTTTGACGGGTACTACCTGCTCTCGGACTGGCTGGGCGTAGCGAACCTGCATCAGAGGAGCTTCGCGCTGGCCAAATGGCGGATGCGGGAGCTTCTTTTCGGCTTTGGGGAAAAGAAGCCCGAATCGTTTGAGCCGTGGAAGGAACGCGCATTGATTATCTACGCGTGGGCAACGTGGCTTTACCGATTCTTCCTCTTCTGCGGTATCGCGCTCCTCGTCTACCACGCCTTCTTCAAGCTGCTCGGCATTTTTCTCTTTTGCGTTGAGGTTTCCGTCTTCGTCATGCTTCCGATACTTCGTGAACTTAAGGAATGGGCGCTTCGCATCCTGAAGGGAAAAGCTGCGCCGCGCAGTCTGTGGCTCCTCTTTCCTATTGCGGGGATTTTGGCGGTGTTTTTCATGCCTTGGCGCTCAGAGGTGGCGGCGCCGGCGGTGGTGAAGCCGGCGGCAGCGGTGACGCTTTACACGCCGGCAGCGGCACAGGTCGAAGCGATTGAGGCTGCTCAGGGCGATGCGGTGAAAAAGGGGCAGGTGCTCTTTCGTCTTCGCTCTCCTCAACTCGCCCATGAGCTTGAAAAATTGGAATCAGACCGTGCATCGCTTCGTTGGCGGGCAGAATACATGCGAATGAATCGGGAGGGTGCTGCCGACGTGCCCGCAGCGCTGCGGGAGCTCTCAGCGCTCGAGCGGCGCATTGCGGAATTGAAGAAACGCACGGCGCTCTTGGAAGTACGCTCACCTGTGGACGGCCGAGTGGCCGACTGCATGGAGCCGCTTGCCGTCGGTGAATGGCTGCCCGACGGTCAGGCGCTCGCCGTGGTCGCAGCGGCAGCCGGCACTGACCGTCCGGCGCTCGAAATCGTGGGCTACGTGAGCGAACAGGATCTCAATCGCTTTGCGGCGGGTGCTTCGGCCAAGTTCATCCCCGAAGATGCCCTGCAGCCCGCCATTCCGGCAAGCGTCGAGGCGGTTGACGGCACAGCTGCTCGTCATCTTGGCGCCGTGCCGGAGCTCGCTTCTCATTTTGGCGGCGCGGTCGCATCGTTGCCCGCCCCGGCGGAGGTTGCCAAAAGTCTTGGCGTGGATCAAGGACAGGTTTTTGCGCCGAAGGAAGCAATTTACCGCGTGACGGCCGCGCCGGCTGGAGCGCAGCAGGGGACTGCGGCTTCTGATCTGCAGGTGCGCCGCGGCACCCTTTTGATTGAGGGCGAACGCGAAAGCTTGGCCGGACGGTTCGCCCGAGCCGCATGGTCTGTGCTGCTGCGGGAGTCCAACTTTTAAGTGAGAGCGGGAGCAGAAATAAGACTTTCTATCGAACTTGCTGACCGCGCTTCTTAAAGTCTTCGTCAATCAGCCGAAGGGTTTCTGCGTGAAGACGTCTGGCATGCGAAACAAGCTGAGCGCGAACCCACGTAATGAGCGGGTCATGGTCTGCCGCTCGGTGACGGAAGAGACACGGAATCCAGGGAATGTGGATGCCGGCTTCCATCGGCATCATCGCAAGCGGGAGCGTACGGCAGAGTTCTGCAGCTGTTTCCTGCGGAATCCGCATCAGCATATCCGTACGGGCCGCAAGCATTGCTCCGGCCACAAAAAACGGCGTTTCGCAGGCCGTGCGTTCCGGACCGTGTGCGGGATGACGGGACATGGTCAGACGGTCGCTGCCGCCCGCCATCGGCACGACGACGCTGATGTGGGGCCACGCTCCGGTATCTGCTTCGGTAATCTCGCTGCCGGCAAGCCATTTTTGGTGAAGCGGGTGTCCGCGGCGCATGAGCAGAACGTGACCGCTTGTGAAGAGCGTTTCTTCACAGAAGTCTGAGGGGACTGGGCGGCCTTCAGTTGAATAAAAGGCCAGGTCGAGCGTGCCGGCACGCATATCTTCAAGCAGCGTAGGCGCTCGGTCAAAGACCGAGATGGATAAGCCCGGCGCAGCTGTTGCGGCCGTTTCAAGAAAGGGCATCAGCAGCGTATGGAAAGCGTTGTCAATGGCAGCGATGCGCAGCGTGCGTACAACAGTTGCAGGATTGAAAGGCTCTTCGGGTTTGAAGAGCGACTCCAGCCGCAGCAGTTCTTCTTCAATGCGCGGCGACAATGCCAGCATCCTCGGCGTCGGATGCATGCGTCCGGCGCTGTAGATAAAGAGCGGATCCTTAAACCATTGGCGGGCGCGGGCGAGCAGACGAGACGCCGTCGGAGCGCTGACGCCGAGCGCGTCTGCGCTTCGCTGAAGCACCGGGTCACGCATCAGCCGCACAAGGAGGCGCAGCACCCGAATGCTGCCGGACTCCACAAGATCTTCAGGAAGTGTTCTCAGCGGCGGGCATGCAGAGGATGCGGACTCTTCAGACAACATGGCGAGAGATATTGAGTTTGACGCTAAGCGTCAGGCGCCTAGTGCCGTTGTGTTCGGGGGGACACCACAAATACAAAAGGGTCGTCGGCTTAAAGACGGGCGATCCTGCTTCGCTTTATCGCTTGGACGGCCTCACCTTTCTTCAGGGAGGAGAAGCTCTCCAAGGCGGTATGAATTTGTACCGTTCTTTGCCGCAGAGGCAAATGTTTGCTCAAAGCGGGGGAGCGGCTGTCGGTGCATCTGATGAACGAATATTGGCATGACCTTTTAAAAAATGAAAGGCGTCCTTTCCCGTACGGCAGTCAAACGCAAGGCTTTCCGCATGGTCGTGGCGACAAAGCGGCGGCACACTAGGCAAGAAAAGAAAGCAAGCACATGCCTGCAGAACCTTTCATCTCGGACCAAAGGAGATAAACCATGAAATTCCAACGTCGTCAGTTGGTCGCCGCAATGGCGGGATTGATGCTCGTCCTGTCTGCGGGTGCAGCATCCGCTATGGGCGGCCCGTCGGGCGCCGCAGTCGGCATGCCCGCACAGGGACATATCGGTGAAGTTATCGTCAACCCCTACAAGATTGCGCCGCTGACGGCCATCGTCCGCACGGGCGGCTACGTTGTCAAAAACGCCAGCGTGCGCGTTGTGCCGAAGAAGGGCGGCCGCGAGATCGCCTATAAAGTTTCTGATCGTCAGATTCGCACGCATGCCGGCATCCCGATTGCCGGTTTGTATGCGGACTACCTCAATACGGTGGAAGTGAGCTACACGCGCGTTTCTGCCGACGGCAAGAGCGAGGACTTCACGGATCGTCTGCAGTTCTATGCACCCCCCGTTTTCTCAATCAGCAACGGCATGCCTGGGCAGCAGCGGATGTTCAACGTTGAAGTGAACAAGGTGGATCCGGGCTTTGAAGACCGACTTTATCTCGTCAACAGCCAGCTCATTCCGATGGCGCCGCAGGGTGCCCGCTTTGTGTGGAACAATCCCGCGGGCGGCGCGCTTGAATGGACGATCAATTCTCAGATCGGCATTATCGATACGGCCGGTGATGTGCGCTGGTACCTGCTCAACGACCTCATCAATGATCAGTCCGACCCGTGGACATCAGGCCTCATGATGGGCTTCCAGCAGACCAAGGACGGTGCTCTGACGTGGGGCTTCGGTCAGCGCTGGGTCAAGTATGACCTGATGGGCCGCGAAATTTTCAACCGCAAGCTTCCGCCCACGTATGCTGACTTCTCGCATGCTTATGACAATGCCGAGAATGGCCACAGCTTCCTGCGCGTCTCGATGGCTGACTATCGCCGCGGGGACGACAAGCGCGTCCATACCGTTCGCGACGTGATTATTGAAGTGGATCCTGACGGCGGCGTGGTTGACGATTTCCGTCTCTATGACATTCTCGATCCGTATCGCGACACGCTCATTAAGGCGCTTGATCAGGGGGCCGTGTGCCTCAACATCGATCCTGCGAAGGCCGGTCAGACGCTTTCGGCTGCGGACCTCGCCAACATGGATAAGAGCGACAAGTTCGGCGACATCCCGGGTACGGGTCCGGGACGCAACTGGGCGCACGTCAATTCCATTGACTACGATCCGACCGATGATTCGATTATCTTGTCGGCACGCCATCAGGGTATCGTGAAGATCGGCCGCGATCATCAGGTGAAGTGGATCCTCGCTTCGCCGGTCGGCTGGAAGAAGGGTCTCGCAGAGCGTGTGCTCACGCCGGTCGACAAGAACGGCAAGCCTTTGAAGTGCGAAGGCAGCCAGTGCGAAGGCGGCTTTGACTGGTCCTGGACGCAGCATACGGCCTGGCGCATTGACTCGAAGTCAACGAAGGACGTGATCTACCTCTCGGTCTTTGACAACGGCGACGCCCGCGGCATGGAGCAGCCCCCGCTGCCGACCATGAAGTATTCTCGCGCTGTTGTTTACAAGATCGACCAGAAGAAGATGACGGTCGAGCAGATCTGGGAAGTCGGCAAGGACCTTGGCTACGACTACTTCTCGCCGGTTACCGGCATCACGAAGTACATGGATGACAAGGACACGATGCTTGTCTTCTGGTCAACGGCCGGTATGGGTGCGTCGCCTGAAAAGGCCGGCAAGCTCGGCCGCCTGCATCCGCGGATCTGCGAATACCGCTGGGGCGACAAGTCGCTCGCTGTTGATCTGACGCTTTGGGACACCTGCGGCTATCAGGCCTTCCCGGTGAGCTTTGAAGAGGCCTTCTCGAAGAACTAATCGGTTCTCTTGAATAAGAGATCTTCAGACGAAAGGCGCATCTCCTGAACTCCCGAATGACTAGATCCTAACTAAAACGGAAAACAGTCTTCGGGAGT
>OWKP01000900.1_pt1 | contig 20371 bp, 27 predicted proteins | sample 1732991 | NCBI WGS metagenome assembly OWKP01 (sample SAMN05065777, study PRJEB22554) | human gut metagenome | biome: ENVO:2100002; feature: ENVO:00000062; material: ENVO:00002003 | host: Homo sapiens | place: USA
GCTGGCGGTCTATCTCTTGTTTTCGGTTGCTTGCTTCCTTACCGTACATGAGCATTATGTTTTGTCTTGTCTTCTCCCCTTTTTGGCTCATATCTCTTTTCTCTCCGATTATTTTGCGACACTTGTGTCGCTTTTTATTATACGACACAAGTGTCGCATTGTCAAGCCTTCTAATATAAAACGCCCGAAAAGATAATCTTTCCGAGCGTCGTTTGTTATGTTTAAGTTTTCAGTTGCCTTCTTATCGCATATTTTTTAAGGCAATAAGATTGACGGACTGTATGTATTTAATACGTTCCAATATTTGGGCAGGAGGGAGATCCCACCATTTTAATGCCATAAGAGCCGCTATATCTTCATCCGAAAAACGCTTTCGTATCGGTTTTGCCGGAACGCCGCCCACTATGGTATAGGGCGGAACATCTTTCGTCACAACCGCCCGTGCGCCGATAATGGCGCCGTCGCCGATAGTAACCCCCGCAAGGATAACGGCTTCAAAGCCGATCCAAACATCGTTGCCGATCACGATGTTGCCTTTGTTGTCCCAAGCCTTGTCTGCCCAAATCCCGTGTTCCCATTCATCATAGAAGATGGGAAAAGGATAGGTCGAGAGCGAGCGCATCGTATGGTTTGCGCTGTTGAACAAGAACTTAGTTCCATAAGCGATCGAACAGAACTTTCCGATTTTCAGTTTGTCGTGATTGATGGGATAATGATAGAGAACATTGTTCTTTTCAAAGCCCCTCGGATCGTTCACAAAGTCGTTGTAGAAAGTAAAATCGCCGACTTCGATGTTCGGGTTTGTGATCACGTTTTTCAGATACACAATCGTATCGTCCCCTTCACGGGGATATATTTTTTTGCTATCCGGAATAGCCATGGAATTCATCTCCTTTTCTATTTTATTTTTTTAAGACTATTCCGGCATATCCAATGCAAAGTTTCACCGAGTTTTCCTCCTTTTTCATTATTTCAAAGAATCAATGATTTCCTGTACGTCTGCGAAGAAACGCGACAGGTGCCAGCCGTCCGCAACGGCGTGATGAATGTTCATTGATAAGGGCAAGACGGTTTTTCCGTTCTCCGTTTCGTATTTACCCCAAGTAATAACAGGGGCGAGATATTTACCCTCATCAAAGACGTGTATATCAAAGCTCTTGTACTTCACCCACGGCAAACAGGATACGTCGAATGTGTTTGCGGGATGTTCCGTCAAATCAAACGCACGCAAATTTTTGTAGCGCTCCCTGTCCGAAAGGAAATGGGCATGGAATTCATACAAATCGTCCGAGTATTCCGTCACAAGTTTTACAAATTGTTCGTCGTCTTTGTGGAAGTCAGCATAGTAAGGTGAGATGTAGTCCCAATGAATGAGGTTTCCATCGTTATCCCAGCCGTACCTAAATTCTGCACGTTGGTTGACCGCTTTTGAAACTACCCACATCATAACGGGATAGAATTTTAATTCATATGCACGAACAAATGCAATGAGTGAAGATACGTCTATATCGACCGTCATGCTCATAACATTGCGCAGATTGTCGATATAAAAGCGGAAAAGATTTCCTCTTTTCCAAGTGTCAAGATTTACTGTTTCGTATTTCATTTTAACCTCCTAAAATTGTAGTAATTTTAGAAGGCAACATCCAGCCCCATTTTCATATGGATACCTCCTTACAGGTGGAATACCTATATTATATCATCTTTTCACGGGCAAGTAAATTATATTCGGCAACTAAAAAAGTCCGGCATTGCGCCGGACAGATCTTTAAGTGATTTCCTTGATCGGTTTTTTAGGGGCGTCGGTCGGAGTGCAATTCGTATTTGTTTCGGTTATGACGACGCGGACGAGCTTTCCACAACGAGGACAAAGAATATCCACATCCGAGCCGCTTTCGCCTTTACACAACTTATACCCGCATATCGGGCAGGACGCATACATTTTCATGATTTCGTTTCTCTTATAGGTATGCGAATAACCGTTTTCAACTTTTCGGGTGCTGTTTTTCGAGGATCAGACAGATATATTTCATGGTGCAAGCGTGTATCGATCAAATCGAACGAATAGCCCTGCGTTTCGATAAACGCGCGCATTGCAGATATTGTCGCCGGTTCGCTATCATAACTTCCGATGTGCATACATTGGACACAGAGTCCTTCGTCAAACGTAAACAATTCGGCGGAAGAAAGGTCGATTTTCTTTTTTGCAGAACCTTCCTTAATAGCCCATTCAAAATCTTGCTTTTTGACGAAATCGGGCAGGCGTATCATCGAGATCCAGCAAAGGTCGTCCTTGCGGGCATAATCGAAAGGCTTTCCGTCGTTCATACGCCATAAGCCTTCAAGCGGCGGAACGACGTAATCAAAATAACCTTCGAGCTTATGTTTTCCGAGCTTACTCATTTTCAGCGTATAAGAAACGGCATATAATATTCCGATTGCCCGCTTATATTCGCCGTTCTCGTCGTTCGGGTTGCCTTGACCTCGCACCGCAACGTATTTCATGGACGGGATGCGCACCACCGCAGGTTTTTTCGGCGGAAGATAAAATTCCTTAAATTCTTTTTTAAAATCAAATGTCATTTCACACCTCATATAGAGTACTTTTATTTTGTAAATCGTAAAATTAGCTCGGCAAATTTTTTCTCATTCAAAATTTCATTTGAAATATAATCTCCATTATAAAATACGGCGTAGTTCGTCCATGCCATTGGTGCATTTTGTGCTTTTTCTTTACTATCTATAAAAACGCATTCAAGTGGCACCCCTTTTTCTTTAGCATAGTCTTTTATTATTGGGACATATTTTGCTGTAAACGGACAGCCATATGTGTAATAAATTACAAACCCCTGCTTTCCTATATGCGGGTATTTTGCGCATTCTTTAAATTTAGGTACAATTTCTTTATCAACAAATGGCAAATACATTAACGTATAAAACGGGTTTGCTGTATCCGCTACTTTAAAACCTTTATAAGCGAGATATTTAGGATCTGATAGAAAAGGCATTTTCTTTTGTGATGAAATAACCGTTATTCCGCGCTTCCCTTGTGCTTTTGCATCAGCAATACATGCATTTAATAAATCATTTGCATATCCGTGTCCTTTCAATGAACCGGATACCCAAAAACAATTTATATGCATATAACCGTTTGCATCAATAGGACACCAAGCATTTTCTGCCGGTATATATTCAATAAAACATTTGCCACGCTCAACAGATTTTAGAAATACCAATCCTTCTTTCATTCTTTCAGAAAGCCACGCTTTTTTGCTTGACACCTGAATATCTTTATTATTTGAAATTGCACAGCATATGTGTTCATACTCTAAATTATCATGTGTTATTTTAATATAGTTCATTTTTTCACCTCATTTCGGGCAACGGAGCAATGTATATACCGAGCTTATGGAAATCATACCAAGCAGAAATTGTCTTTTCATCCGCTGCTTGCAGAGCAAGTAAAACTTCTTTTGCGAACTCCATTGTTGCAGTTCCGTTTGCTGTTACAATATTATTATCTCTTACCGCTTGACGTGCAATAAATTTATCTTCGTTTGTATAACAGGATCCTGCCGATGTTTTAAGTTCCGCAAGATCGTTTGCTGTATGTTTTCCGAAATTAAGCGCACCAATCGTTCCCAAAAAGCGGCAGGCATCGCAGATCGCCCCCAACAATTTTCCCTTTTTGATCGTCTTTTCGACGAGTGGCTTTATCATATAGGCATTTTCGCTATGCCACGACATTCCGCCGATCAGTATGAGCGCATCATATTCTTCGGGTACGCTTTTCAAATCGTAATCAGGCAGAACGGAAAAGCCTCCGATAGATTTTACGGGTTTCTCCGTAAGCGAAACAATTTTGTTTTCAAATTGTCCGCCGCCTATCATCGTAACGGCGGTAGACAGATAGGCCGCTTCAAAGTCCGCCCATTGATCGAGCAAAAAGTATAATATCCTTTTCATGTCAGTTCTCCTTTTTTCTTGTATTATAGCAAAGAGAACATGACAACAGTACGTCATCGTTCCGAATAATTTTTCAGCATTTCTCTAATTCTTTCCTGCAATGTTTCGCGCAAGGCTGTTGGTTCGAGGATACGCACGTTATCGCCGTAAGAGAGAAAGTAGCCATACACCCATTCGTCAAATGGCATGGACGTATCGACGGTAAAAGAGCCGTCCGCGTTTTTTGATATATCTTCTATGTTGAATTCATCGTAGACACGGTAAGCGACTGTTGCCGTAAAAATTGCCCGAATATGTATTTTAACGTGCGGAGGGATGTTTTGCGGCACAACGGGCGGCGGCGCATAGAGTGCGGCATCGAATGTTTCGGGTAGCACCTGCAAATCGATCATTCGATTGATTTTGAATGTCCGATAGTCCTCTTTCAAAAGACAGAACGCCTGTATGTACCACGCCTGTCCCTGAAAAACAAGTTTCAGAGGATATGCCTTGCGTTCGGATATTTCACCCACCGAGTTCGGATAGGAAAAGGCGAGCGCTTTCCTCTGCGTAACGGCATTTTTCAAAGTGTCGAATTTCTCTCGGTCATGTGTAGGGTTGCTCCAACGCGAAAAATCGACCTCGATCCAATCGGTATTCTTTACTGAAAAGAGGGAACCGAGCTTCGACAAAGCCTTGCCGCTTGCACCTCCTGTCGGCAAAAGCGTTTTAATACCGAGAAGTATTTGTTCTTTTTCCTCATCGGAGAGGACGGCTTTATCGAGGACGTATCCGTCCAACAAAGAAACGCCGCCGCCTTTGCCCTGTGTGGTATAAATAGGTACTTTGGCGAGAGTAAGCGTTTCAATATCGCGCAAAATCGTGCGTTTGGAAACATTCAGTTTATCGGCAAGCTCCTGCGCCGTTACCGTTCCTCTATCGAGTAAAGTATATACGATTTCAAAAAGCCTTTCGGTTTGCATATCAATTATTATCTGTTCGGTTTCCTTTTGATGCTCAACAATCTCATAAAATCGCTGAACAGGGCGGTATCGGTCGGCTCAAACATCATCCATTTACCGTCGTGGTATGTCTGTGCTTTGTCGTAAATAGTTTGCGTTTCCTTTGAGTAGCAATCTCGTTCTTTTTCAAATTTTGTCCTTTCGTCTTTCCCGAAAATGACCATAAACCCGATACAGTTTTCCCGCGCATAGAGCGAGCATAGCGTCTTTCCGCCGCGGCGGTATTTGTATTCATACTTCCATGCCTTGCCGCCATTATTCCATATATGTTCCATATCATAGCTTTCATCGATCAAAGCAATTAAACTATCCCATATTTCGTATAAAGATTTTCCGACCAGATTTGTCATTTTTTCCGCGGTTGGAGCTGTATCAAGCATGATGATCTCCTTATGTGCTTTTTTTAATTATACCATATTAAAGATGACAACTGCAAGTCATCTTATAAAAAAGCTCGACAGACTTGCCGAGCTTTTATGTTACTTTAATTCTTTTGCCGCCTTTTTAGGAGCGTCGGTGGGGGGGGTGCAATTCGTGTTCGTTTCTGTTATGACGACGCGAACGAGCTTCCCGCAGCGAGGACAAAGAATATCCACATCCGAGCCGCTTTCGCCTTTGCATAATTTATACCCGCATATCGGGCAGGCCGCATACATTTTCATGATTTCATAGTCGTTTCAGAGATGAATATATAAAAATCTATGCTTTATACGAAAGCAATGATCAGCGCTATTACAGAAAAGAGAAGAATTGCCGCAATCCCGCCCCCGATTATGGCACCCCATTTGATAATTTTTTTTGCATTTTCCTTATCGGTATAAATGGAGTTCAACCGCTCCTCATTTATATTTTTTTCGCGGACTTCCTGCACGTCAATATCTTTGATCAGTTCATCTAATGTTAAACCAAAAAAATCGCTCAACAACACTAACCGTTGAAAGTCCGGATACGACTGACAACTTTCCCATTTTGAAATTGTTTGCCTTGAAACATTTAATTCAGCACCCAATTCTTCCTGCGACAGGCCTTTTGATTTTCTTAATGAAATCAATTTCTCGTTAAAATTCATCTTCAAAGCTCCTTTGATTTTATTGTGCCTTGATTATAGCAAGAGTCAAAACACCCGTCTACCAACAAATGTTGGAAATCTGTCAACCTGAAATAACAATTCTCATCTTTTATAAAAAATTTTTCATGCTCTGAGTTAATTCAATTCTTTTACCGCCTTTTTAGGGGCAGTGGCGGGTGTACAATTCGTATTTGTTTCGGTAATGACGACGCGGACGAGCTTCCCGCAACGCGGACAAAGAATATCCACGTCAGAACCGCTTTCACCTTTACACAATTTATACCCGCATATCGGGCATGACGCATACATTTTCATTTTTGCTCTCTGTTTTCTAATTTCTGTATTATTTATATCCGATAGTTCACATCGTCAAATCGTTATTGTAAACAGTTAATTATTCAGCCATAACGCTTTTCAGCGATACTTTCTTTATTCTCAAAGAGAAAAGCAGCATTATCATTTCATATATAACAACAAATGACACCAATGTAATCAGTAAATTTAACCAATCAAAGTTATATTCAGGCATATTTTCAACATTCGAGAAAACGAACGTCACCACCAATTTGAGTAGCCCATACTGATACAGAGTACCGATTATAAAACCGACACAAGCAAACGGACGGTATGCCCCAAGTACCGTTTTGCTACAAGATGCATTGTCGTAACCCATTATGCGCATCATGGCGACTGTTTTTGAATTGCCTTTAACGACCTCGGAGAGCGACAGAAGCAACGACAAAAAAGCAAGTATCAATCCTATCATAAATATCATCCACGCGAATGTTGCGCTTGATAAGTCTATCATAGATATTGACATCTGCACCATTGCCGAAAAGCAGAACGCAGCAAATGCGATAAAAAATGCGAGGACTTTTTTGCTGCACAGAGTAGCGCGTTTCAGACTTTGTAAAAAAGATAATTCTTTTACGCTCGCTTTTCCGTTCTTTATTTTTGTTTGTTTGCGTTCGTACATTAAATCTAATGCGGGTCTTTTTAATTTAAGAAATGCGTATAACACGGAGAACATAGTAAAAGCGACTGCCGGAACAATTACCAACAATAGCAACAGTGATAAATGGAACTGCAAAGGAATATCAGGCAAAAGCCCGTCTGCATTTTGTGTCGCATAAAAATTCGGGAGATAGGCATACGCCGCACAAAATCCCGCAATACAACCGATCAATACACTCAGCCCGAACACCCAAAAATATTTTGCAACGGAGAGGTTAGAATAACCTATTGCCTTTAATATTCCCAACTCTTTGCTGTGTGCGTCGATATAATTTTTGATATAGAAGATGAGCAAAATCGCAGAAGTAATGCCTAAACACCCGCCTGTAACTGCTACTGTAATTTTGCCCATAGAAAGCTGCGCATCATAAATTGCTTTTCCAGCAGCCGATAATGCCGAGCCGTCAACGGTTGCCAAATCAATGTTATAATTCAAAAACATAGTACAAACGAATACGGCGCAACAAGTAACTATGGAAATGCTAAACAATTTGACAATATCTTTTAAGCCGATAATCATACTTTACCACCCGATTTCATACGCTGTCTTTTGAACAGGGTTGTGTAAAACTTCGGAAATTCTACCGCTGTTCATCTTTATAATGGTGTTAGCCATTTCGGCTATGTTTTGGTTGTGTGTAACCATAACGATAGTAAAACTGTTTTCATCGTGTAGTTTGGATATGTAGTCAAGTACCTGTCTGCCCGTATTTTCATCAAGTGCGCCTGTCGGTTCGTCTAAAAACAGCACTTTGGGTTTTTTGGCAAGTGCGCGTGCTATGGATGCTCGTTGTTGTTCTCCGCCCGAAAGTTCGTTTGGATATTTCTTTGCCTTATTTTCAAGCCCGACAGCATTTATAATTTCGCCGTATTCTTTATTGTTTGCAAGGTCTGCGCCCATGCGCACATTCTTTTCAACGGTCAAATTAGGGAGCAAGTAGTATTGCTGAAAAATAAACCCTATTGTATTTTTGCGAAATTTTGTCAACTCTGTATCCGTTAACGTCGTTATATCCGTGTCGCCATAGAGAATTGAGCCGTTGTCAGGACGTTCAAGACCGGATAATACATTGAGTAACGTAGATTTTCCCGAACCCGACGCGCCGAGAATGGCGACAAAATCTCCGTCAGAAATTTTTATATCAATGCCTTTGATAACCTCGGTACGGCTTTCTCCCGCGCCATAAGATTTTTTTAGTCCGATAGCGTTAATCATCCGATGCACCCCCTTTGATTTGATTGAGGACAGAAATACGCACTTCTGTAAGCATTTTTCCCGTTTCTTCCGGTGTAAAAGCACACATCTTTGTGGCTATCAGTGCCGCAATGCCGTGTGTATATACCCATAAATGTTGATAAAGTCTTTCTGCGTCGTTTTGCGTAAGATCATAGCTATCTTTTACCGATTTCAAAATAATGGGGTAGTTATCGTCAATAATAGGAAGAACATTCTCCATAGTAGGATTTTGAGCTTGCTCCGTCATGAAAAGCAGTTGAAACAGTTTAGGTTCGCGGACGGCAAAATTTAGATATTGCATACCTACGCCTTTGAACGCGGGTGTGGCTTTTAAGCCTTCCGTTATATACGAAGAATACAAAATTTTTGCTGCCTTTACGGTTTCAGTCAGCACTTCCTCCATATTGTCAAATACAGTAAAAATGGGGCAGGCAGAACTGCCAAGTCTTTTTCCCAAAGCCCTCGCCGTTAATTCGGAAGTTCCGTTCTCCCTGATAATGTCTAATGCGGCATTGACTATCTGTTCTTTTGTAAATTTCGCTTTCGGTGGCATTTTTATTACCTCTATTTAGATTTAATGTTCTATAACATTTGTTTTATTATAGCATCGTTGTTCCTTATTGTCAACACATTTTGATATAAAAGATCCCTCTGCTTACAGAGCAGAGGGAAATAAGATGTCTTAATTTATATCAATTCAATTCTTTTGCCGCCCTTACTTATACCCGCATATCGGGCAAGATGCGTACATTTTCATAATTTCGTTCAACTTATCGGTATGCGAATAACCGTTTTCAGCTTTTCGGGTGCCGCCTTTCGAGGATCGGACAGATATATTTCATGGTGCAAGCGCGTATCAGTCAAATCGAATGCATTGCCCTGCGTTTCGATAAATGTGCGCATTGCAGATATTGTCGCCGGTTCGCTTTCGTAGCTCCCGATGTGCATACATTGGACACAGAGCTCTTCGTCAAGCGTAAAAAATTCGGCGGCGGAAAGGTCGAGCTTCTTCTTTGCAGAACCTTCCTTGACAGCCCATTCAAAGTCTGCTTTTTTGACAAAATCGGGCAAGCGTATCATCGAGATCCAGCAAAGGTCGTCCTTGTGGGCGTAATCGAAAGGCTTTCCGTCGTTCATACGCCACAAGCCTTCGAGCGGCGGAACGACATAATCAAAATATCCTTCGAGCTTATGTTTTCCGAGCTTACTCATTTTCAGCGTATAAGAGACGGCATATAATATTCCGATTGCACGCTTATATTCGCCGTTCTCGTCGTTCGGGTTGCCCTGACCTCGCACCGCAACATAATTCATGGGCGGGACGCGCACCACCGCAGGTTTTTGGGGTGGCAGATAAAATTCTTTATATTCTTTTTTATAATCAAAAGCCATAAATCACCTCATTTCAGGCAACGGCGCGATGTATATGCCGAGTTTATGGAATTCATACCATGCGTTTATCACTTTTTCTTCCGCTACTTGCAGAGCAAGTAAAACTTCCATTTTGTTACTTCCTCTATATCCCTATATATAAAACTGCAAACTTTATTTTGACTCATCAATTTCACGCTCAAAGACTGAAAATTTCCAATCATCTGTTCCTGAAATCAATCTCCACCCCTGCCTTCCGTATTCATTCAGTTTTTCGATATATCTTTCCATTTTTACATGAACATTAAACGAAGGTTCTGCACTTAAATCTACGGTCATGTATTCGTATTTTTTCATAAATTTACCTCCTCTCTGTATTTTTTCTTAGGCTCAAAGAAATTCCCTGTTTTTTGGCTTCCTCCTGCAACAATGCCGCCGCCAATACCGCTTTTTCTTTCTGTGACTCTGTTTTATGTTCCCGCAAAACTTGCATCACATTTTCAAGTTCCTGCAAGGGCAAAAGATTGACCGCCGTGCAAAACAGCGTCTTTCTGCGGCCGTCATTACATTCCGACAAGAGCCACAGCAATATTTTCTCCTTTTCTTCCTGTTCCCTGACATAAGATCGGATGTCCTTTTTCGCCCTTTCCGCATCCGCCCTCCTGTTCCGATAGGTGATAAAGGAATCAAAATCATCTCTCTCGCCATAATGCTCGCAGGGATATTTTTTACAATCAAAGCAAAATTCGATGCCGCCTTGTTCCAGACTGCACTTTGCTATACGGCAAGACTGATTTCCTTCCCCGCCTCCGCAGGAAGGGCAATACCCACCGACGTACATCGGACACAGAGCACAATTCAATCCGCACAGCGAAAAGTATCTGTTTTTTCTCTCAAACACTTTCATCCCATGCCCTCTTCTTGCAACTTTTTTTCGTAACAAACTTTTCGCCGCATTTAAAGAACGGCGTATTCCATGGATTTTTCTTTTGTAGCCTTTTCTCCTAAATAATTCGCAAATCTTTCCGTAAAAAAGCTGAAATACGAAATCCCTTTTTTCCTTTTGTTCACAAAATATGGCAAGAAACCCCATACCATTGACGGAATACCCATTACAAGTAAATACATTGGGCCAAAAATGATGGATTGTACGGTATGCCCATATTCGTGCACGAGTAATCTTTTGCCTATTTCTTCATCGGGAATTTTGTCTATTGTTCTTTTATCTTTTATCTGATCCGTTGTGATAAAAACAAACATTCCCAAAGATAAACTTGCAGGAGTATTTCTCTCCGTTATGACTGCACCATGATAAAAATAATGCTTTCTTCTTATATAGATCAAAAATAAAACAAGGCCAAATAAGGTTTGAAGGATCCCCCATGAACACTGAAGAATAACATATAGTGCTTTTTTCATATTTACCCTATAAATCTTTTTCAACTTTTTTAACAAAAGCGCCTGTGCTGTTTCAATGGTCGGTGCACCTTTCCGCTATAGGAAATTTCATAGGCAAAATTGAATCGCCCCGTCAGAGACGATTTATCATCGACTTTGTTCAAAAGCAGCACTCGCCTTCATTTAATATACGCATGAGGACATCCCCCATCTTCTCTCTTTCCGATATATAACAGATGATCGCTATATGCGAAATACTGCGGATTTTCGCACACGCGCAAGGAAATTTCGAGATAGGTTTTGCGTACCTCTTCGTCGGAATTTTCTATTTTTGTCAGACGCGGACCCGTTAGACCTTCCTGTCCCAACAGAGCAAGTTTCTCAAAACCGAGTTCGTCAAAAAACGGCAACACTTCCAGACTATTGATAAAGGTTGCCTGCGTAAAAGCCATACCGCTCCAAGATTCGTCTCTCTCCATACGGTCAAACAGATCCATTGCGGGTTCGTGTATCAACTGTTCAGGAGCTGTATCGAGATAATAGTTCAGTCCCGCTGTAAGCGTAATAAACGACGTAAACAAAATACCGTCTTTTGCAAGGTGCTTTTTTGCTTCTAAAACGCATTTCTTTCTGTCCTCAACGTCGGACAAATGATAAAGCGGTCCCATGATGAGCACATTATCGAAAATCGAAAGGTCGAGAGCAGATAAATCCCGCGCATCACAGACATACGCTTTAACCTGTACACCATACTCTTGAAATTTCTGTTTTGCAAGTGCAATGTTGTTTTCACTCAGATCGACAAGGGTCACGTCGTACCCCTGCTTGGCAAGCCACACGCTGTATCTGCCCGGACCGCCTCCGATGTCCAAAACAGTTTTCCCCCGCAGATATTTTTTCAGATAATGTTTTGCAATCTCAAACTCAAAGTGGAAACCTTCCAGACGTTCCCATTCTAACTGTGCGTTTTTATTATAGCTTTCCTTCACGATCTCGGCATCGTTATTCTTCTTTTTTTCGGCATACACTTTCCTCTTTACCATTTTAGAACCTACTTACTCTTTTATCTGCAAATTTTTAATAAATAACGAATAATTTGCAAAATCATTTTCATTGGGGTGCTTTTTTGCAAGCCCACCAATTAGCTTCCATGGACCGTATGTATCAAAACCTTTGCATGAAAAAGTATCTATCACGCTCAGACCTAAATCCGTATTTCAATCGTCTGAGCGATGATTTTCCTTGATATTCCGGGCTTTTTTGAGCCTCGGCCCCTCGGTTGTCCTATTCCTTAACCAAAAAACAGGCCACTTTTACGAGGGGACAGCTTGATGAAATGCAGAATTTACTACATCGAATAGCTGTTCTGGTTTATTATACTTTACTCTTGCATAGATGTCCATAGTTGTCTTGCTGTTCTCATGTCCGGCAAGGTACTGGACCGTCTTGGGGTCAACACCTGCATACAGAAGATTGGTGATGTAGGTATGCCGCAGCAGGTGCGGTGTCACATCGAAGTCCAGGCTATACACAATGTTGGGATTGTTTTTCTGATGTCCTCCCAGACTCGGCTGAACAGTGTACTTGATGCTCTGTCCGTTCACATACTTATAATAGGTACGCTCCTTGGTAGACCGAACAACGATGTACTGCCAGACACGTTTGAACTGCGAATATGACAAGGGCTGTCCCTCACTATCGGCAATCACATATTCCGATTTGGAGGCAGCCTTGGCTTCCCGCAGACAATTCACAAGGCATTTGGGAATGGGAATATCCCTTCTTGCTGCTTTCGTCTTAAGCGTTGTAGAGATAACCGGTCTGTTATGCTCTGATCGCCATGCGCGCCGCACAGAGATATATGGAGTGGGTGCATCGAGGAACACACAATCCCATTGCAAGGCGAGAGCTTCTTCTCGGCGCAGACCGGCATATAAGCCGATCATGGTAAACAGATACGGCGGAAGTCCTTTGACGGTTTCCAGCAGCACTTCCACCTGCTGGTCTGTCAGCGAATCTTTCTTTTGGGTCGGTTTCCCTCCTTTTGCCGAAATCCCCTCACACGGATTGTATTCCAGCAACTGGCTCCGCTCTGCCGAGTAAAAAATGCACTTGAGGAGCATATTCACCGTATTGTGCAGGCTCTCGGACTTATTGGACAATGGGATCAGCGCCAGACGAATATCATCCGCTGTTACTTCCTCCATATACATATCTCCCAAAGGCTTGATAATGTAGTTCTTCATATTGGAGGCGTAGCCCTTCAGTGTAGCCGGCGACACTTTTGCGGATTGCATCAACAGCCACTTCTCACAATACTCGGCCACAGTAGGATGCTCCCGGTGGAAGATGATCTCCGCTACCTGGCGTCTCGCCTCCTGCTCTTTATCGTACAGTTCCTCGCAGGTAGTCCCATACAAGCTCACCTGCTTGCCGTCTGCGTCCAGAATCCGGGTTCTGTAATACAGGACACCCTTTCGTGTGACGGTTCCATATTGAGGTATGTTTTTTTTCTTCTTTGCCATAATTAATTTCCTTTCTCGCGTGGTGATGTATCTACACCTCCTTTTTATCAGAGATTTCAAATTGAATCAAAGATACGGCCAAGGAAAAACTAAGAGCGAGACATCCTTGTCTCGCTCTTACTTCATTTTCTGAATTGTTCGGAACTTACACAGCGTCCCATAAGTCAAAGGCACAGCCCATTGCTTTGACAAGATCATCCGGCCTGTTGTATTTGACCTTTGCGTAAATGTCCATCGTGATTTTGCTGCTTTCATGGCCCGCCAAATATTGTACCGTTTTGGGGTCCACCGAAGAATGAATCAGATTGGTGATGTAGGTGTGCCGCAGCTGATGCGGTGTCACTTCAAAATCCAGGCTATATACCACATGGCCGTTATTCCTGGCTTTTTCTCCAAGTTTCGGGTAAAGCATATATTTTACATACTTTCCGTCCACAAGTTTTCTGGCCATTCTCGGCTTTGCAGTCCGCGTCACAATATACTGCCACAGCCGCTTAAACTGTGTATAGGATAGCGGATCACCGTCCCGATTGGCAATCACATAATCCGAAGTGGATTTTTTCTTTGCATCTTTCAGACATTCAACCAGACAGACCGGGAGAGGAATGTTTCTTTGTGCCGCTTTGGTCTTTAGCTCGGTAAGAATGACCGGCCTGTTATGTTCTGTGTGCCATGCCCGCCGTACCGTTAAGTACGGAGCCTCTGCATCCAGATACACAGAATCCCATTGCAGCGCCAGGATTTCTTCCCGGCGCAGACCGGCATATAAACCGATCATCACAAATACATAGGGCGGCAAATCCCGGATCGTGTCCAAAAGCCGCTCAACCTGTTCATCCGTCAATGCCTGTCTTTCTTCCTGGGGAACTCCTCCCTTTGCATCCAGGTATATGGTCGGGTCCTCGTCAATCACATGGCTCTCCTTGGCCGCCCGGAAAATGGACTTGCAGAGAATCACCACAGACTTATAAACCGAAGCCGACTTCTTGGAAACAGGTACGAGGGCAAGTTGGATGTCATCCAGGGATACATCAGCCATTCTCTTGTCTCCCAGCCCTCCAATAATGTGCCGCCGCACCTTAGAGGTATAATCTGTCAAGGTGGTGGCCCGAACATGGACGGACTGCATCAGCAGCCACTTCTCACAGTACTCAGCAACCGTAGGCGATCTTCGACGAAACGTAGTACTGTCAATCTGCTCTAACGCCTCCAGTTCCTTGTCATAAAGCTTTTCGGGCGTCTTTGCATAAAGCGCCACTCTGTTTCCATCCGAATCTTCGACTCTGGTTCTATAATATTCAATGCCGTTAAGCACGACCGTACCATATTGAGGAATTGCCCTTTTTCTTTTTGCCAATTCCGTCACCTCCTAAGAATAATGTCCAGCGCTGTACCTTTGTTTTATCAGACATATTAGGTTCCAGCAAGGATACGGAACAGCTCAAGCTCGGACACTTCGCAGCTTGCGGTATGTAGCGCTTTTTTCCACTGGCTTTGCACGATGGGTGCATTTTGCGATATACTCCTGAAGGCCAGCATCTGTAAAGTACACGCAACCATTTTGCACATACTGAACATAGGAAATTAGCCCACTGTTTCGAGCTGCATCCAAAGTGGCAATGCTAATCCCCAGTAATTTGGCAGCCTCTTTCCGCGAAATCAATTTTTCCATAGGTGGTCCCCCTTTCTGTCAAAGATGTGGTTGTTGCTTTCAAAATCACATGAATGCGCTGGCAACCGAAGCTGCCAGCGCATGGTATCTGACTTTGAAAAATTTACTCGCCACATTTGCCACGCACCCCTGGCGATGGGGACATTCCGGTCTCCGCTGGCGCGGCTGTCATAACTCCACAGCGTCGTTTTACTCGTGCGCCGCAGAGTTCCCCCCAAGTCTTTAGGAGGCCGTGAGGAAGTATCTTTAACCCCTATGCAGTCATCGCGCCCTGAAATGCCACTTTCGGGTATCAGGCTGACGTGGATCGCTCGGAACAGTCCTATTCATCACCTCCTGGGGCTGTCCATCTTCGCGGCGTGCCTGATTCGCTCGTACATAGGTTATGTACCGGAAATGCCGTCTATGAAATTGTCAAGCTCCACATTGGGAGAATGTTCTTCCCTCAATGGGTAGGCACTGATACGCTTCATTTGTTAAGTGTTATTCAAAAATTTTTTTATTTTTTTAAATCTTTGTGCAACAGCACTTCTGGAACAATGCCAAAGACGTGCTACATCAATTTGACGATAACCATCCACAAAAAGTAATGTCAATAGCTCCAAATCTTTCTTCGACAGCTTCTTCAATCTCAACAGTAGTTGTTCGTTTTCCACCGAAGCCAACCATCCATATCGCGTTTGATCAATCTTATCAACATCCCATTGATAAGATAACGATGCAAACTTTCGGAACAGCTGTGATTGACCACATACTTCATCATATTGTTCACAAGGTATTGGTTGCGTATGGTTTTGAAAAACCCTTTGACTGCAAAACCATGCCCAGTCATATTCTTTCATGGCAGCAATCTGTTCTTCGCTCATCCCTGCATCACAATACTCAACTTCTAAACGCTTCCATCTACTATCAAACTTCTTTTTCTCATATCCATAATTAAATCCCATTATTAACCTCCTGTAGATTCAATTTGCAAAATTCACCATGCAAACTAAAATCAGGAGGAGATCGACAACGAGAATCTCTGGGTTGTTTTCCATCCCCAGAAACAAAAATGCCAGCTGATCTTAAGGACCAACTGGCATTTTTATTCGCGCACAAAGAAAACGCATTATTAAGATTTTATAAGTACAACAAGTATACCAAGCACAATTCGATACCAACCAAACACCTTAAAATCATGTTTTTTGATAAAGTTCATTAGGAATTTAATTACTAAGACAGATACCGCAAATGCCACAGCCATACCGAGAACAAGAGCGAGCAGTTCTGCACTTGTAAATTCAAACCCGAATTTTAACAGCTTAAAAGCACTTGCTCCAAGCATAGTAGGTACTGCGAGGAAAAAAGTAAACTCTGCTGCTGCCACTCGTGAAACTCCTATGAGTAAAGCACCTATAATCGTTGCTCCCGACCGTGATGTGCCGGGTATAAGTGATAACACTTGAAATGCCCCTATCAAGATTGCTGTTTTATAGCTGATGTCAGAAAGTGCCATAGTAGTAGGAGTACGCTTTTTATTCCAATTTTCTATGAGAATGAATAACAAACCATAAAAGATTAACATGATTGAAATCACAATGGGGGTTTGGAGGTAAGCATCCAAATAATCATCAAATAGAATCCCCATAATAGCTGACGGTACACAAGCTACCGCAACCTTGAACCACAACGAGAAAGTATCCTTTTTAACAATTGACTGTGCTTTGTTCTTAAATTGAAAGGGAAACATCTTGTTCCAAAACATTACAACCACTGCGAGTATAGCTCCAAGTTGAATAACAACAAAAAACATTTCTTTAAATGCTTCGCTCATATTAAGTGTGATAAATTCGTCCACAAGAATCATATGTCCTGTGCTGCTGATAGGTAGCCACTCAGTAATACCCTCAACAATTCCAAGAAAAATAACTTTTAAAATTTCTATAAAATCAAGTACCATTATTTCAAATCCTCCTTTTTAAAATGATGAAAGGTCATAAGAAAACCAACTGCTGATACAAGAATAATAATAGATACAGACAGCAGTGTAGGATAGCCGGTACTCTGAAGTTTACCCTGCACCAAGAAATAGGTGGCTGTCCACGGATACAACGCTCCCCATTCTTGATTTGAAAGTGCGGCACTTCCCATGACAATCACGGCAGAGCCAATCATCGGGGCGACAAATCCTTTTGTTTTCATAGCAACAAACACAAAAGGAGAAACTGTTAAAAACATCAGGATACTGCCAAACAAAAACTTGGGGAGCCATACTATTGCCACTAGTAAGCTATATCCCTCCAATGTAAAGACAGCGTCATATAGCCCACAAACGATAAATATACCTGCCCATGTTACAAGGGTTAGCATAACAATCCAAAGAAGCAGGGTGCAAAATTTTCCAATTAATAGTTTTGTCCTTGAAATGGGTATGGGCAATATGGTTTTGAGGGTGCTTTCTGTGTACTCTCTGCTAAACAAGTAAGCTGCAATTGCCACATATATCATAATGTTTACCAGCAGCATGATATACAGTACACTGTCGCTGTATATGTCAGACAAGGTAAAGATAATCTCCGGCTTATCAAAATGTGTTTGCAAGGCTTCTATTAACATCAAAAGTGGGGTAGATAATACCCCTGCCACACTAATTAGCACCATTTTTGAACGCTTTAGTTTTAATAATTCACAAGAAATAAGATTAAGCAATACCGCCACCTCCAATCAGTTTAGAAAAGTAGTCCTCTAAGTTTTCCTCACTATCATTTATCCTTGTCACGAGCAGTCCATTTCGTGCAAATTCTCGATTGATTTCTCCAACACTTTGGCTAAAGTCATAAATTCTCACCGTACCGTCCTGCACTGTAAAATCCGTCATGTGGTAGTGGTTTTCTAAAATCTTTCCGGCTATCTCACTGTCAGATAAATCAAATTGAATGTATTTTCGATTCCTTTTGTGAAGCTCGGATATATTCACTTCCTCTACTAAATGCCCCTCGTGCATAACGCCGATAATATCTGCTATCTGTTCAATCTCGCTTAAAACATGGCTTGAGATAAAAATGGTAATGCCATGATTGTGACTAAGTTCAGATAAAAATGAGCGTATTTCAACTATTCCAATGGGGTCAAGTCCGTTAATCGGTTCGTCAAGTATTAAAAGCTCCGGCTCGTGCATAATGGCGGCGGCAATACCAAGCCGTTGCTTCATTCCGAGGGAATAATCGGAAAAGACTTTTCTTTTCTCCTTATGCAGCCCCACAACTTCAAGAGCTTTTTCTACTCCACTTTTAGATACTCCCCCTCGCAGTTTAGCGAGAATTTGCAAATTCTCATACCCTGTTAAATTACTGTAAAATCCCGGTGTTTCGATAATAGAGCCTACTTTGCTATAAAGGGTATGGATATTTTCCTTATAGTTTGTGCCAAACAAGCGTACCGTTCCCTCCGTTGGGAAAGCAAGCTGCAACATCATTTTCATTGCTGTGGTTTTGCCTGCTCCGTTTCTGCCGAGCAAACCATAAATTTTGCCCTTTGGCACATGAAGATTTACCTTATCGACAACGGTGGCTGTTCCGTATCGCTTCGTAAGATTTTCTGTTTCAATGATATAATCCATATTCGATTCTCCTTTCCGTGGGTTGCTGTTCTTGTTTTCGCTGACCACAATCTTATTATACACGAGTATTGCATAGAAGCCAAGAAATCTACCGTCACAATGCCGACACAATAGATGTCAGCACGAAAAAAGCTCCGACACTTATCGTGTCAGAGCCTATTTTAAAGGGTTTATGGCATTTTACTTTGTTTGGGTTTGCTTTATCCAGACAAATATTTTAGCAACAAATAGCAGAAACATAAGGGCGGTTACATAGGGTTGTCTTGCCGCAGCGACGAAGCAGATAAAAAGCGTACTCAGCACGAGAGAGCATTTTGTGATTATGTTGCTCCATGATTCCTTTTCAAAACAAACACACATCAGTTTCGCTATCCCAAGTGCAATCAAAACAATAAAAACAATCCAATAGATTGCAAGATATATTGGGGTAGTGTCTGTAAATGAAAGTAGATTGACAGAATAAATATATCCGTCAACAAGGTTACCATACAACGGCAAAAGTATAAAAGTAACCGCCATCATATCTAATATTCCATAAATGAAACTGTAAATTTTTTTCAAGTTGGAACGATTTTCAGTTTCGGCAAGTGTAATCAGTTCTTCGCCCGATAGCAGTTCATCTATGGTCACAGAAAAGAATTTAGAAATACACTTGAGCGACTCAATGTTAGGGTAACCCTTGCCGCTTTCCCATTTTGAAATGGCTGTTCTTGATACATATAATTGCTCCGCAAGTTGTTCCTGCGTTAAGTTCTTTCCAGTCCTAAGCTGTTGTAGCTTTTCATTAAATTCCATGATTCTCCTCCTGTTTGTTCCTTGTTTTCATACGTCCATCAACGGGTTTTTCTGCATCTTTTGGTATCATCCATGCACGACCAAATTTTTCAGTTCCGTCAATGCGATTTTCCTCACATAATTTTTGTATCCGTCTTTCCGATATGCCCCATTTTTCAGAAGCGGCTTTCACAGAAATGTAATTCATAATATCAACTTCCTTTCGCAAAGAGTATATAATTATTATATACGGAATGACGAATAATAGCAAGTTTCTCTCCACTAATACGAAATTATACACTACTAAACATAAAATCATACTTCGTTCAAATATCATCACCCGAAATGTACAATGATATAGGATGATATTGCTGTTTTCCATCTCAAACTCCCATCGTGCGTATGGTTCGACAAGCGTTACCGTAAACTTCGTGGAATAGCCGTCTTTGGTATATTCAATAAACTGTCTATTGTTTATCACTTCGGTTTTGCTCAAATCGCTTCTCCAAGCGCCGTAATTTTCCACCCCCAAGACAAGCTCCCACACTTTATTTATCTCGCACGGAAGCACCGCTTTTATACTTGTAACCGCCATTTCTCACCTCTTTTTTCCATTTTGCCTGTTTTACTTTTTTTCGTTTATTTTGCTTTCCCGATATACAGCAGGTGATTGCTGTAAGCATAATATTGCGGATTTTCGCACACGCGCAAGGAAATTTCGAGATAGGTTTTGCGTACCTCTT
>OWKP01000906.1_pt1 | contig 20262 bp, 13 predicted proteins | sample 1732991 | NCBI WGS metagenome assembly OWKP01 (sample SAMN05065777, study PRJEB22554) | human gut metagenome | biome: ENVO:2100002; feature: ENVO:00000062; material: ENVO:00002003 | host: Homo sapiens | place: USA
GTAACTCCTGGCAGAACGACTGCTCCTGCGGCAGTTCTTCCCAGAGTAACTGCGGATGCGGTAACTCCTGGCAGAACGACTGCTCCTGCGGCAGTTCTTCCCAGAGTAACTGCGGGTGCGGTAACTCCTGGCAGAACGATTGCTCCTGCGGCGGTTCTTCCCAGAGTAACTGCGGATGCGGAGGCTCCTGGCAGAACGATTGCTCCTGCGGCAGTTCTTCCCAGAGTAACTGCGGATGCGGAGGCTCCTGGCAGAACGACTGCTCCTGCGGCAGTTCTTCCCAAAGTAACTGCGGATGCGGAGGCTCTTGCCATATAAGAAAACGTCGCTGCAGCAGATGCAAATGCTTTTTCTTCCTTAATTTTTAACAACAAAAAAACCGCTTTTTATAAAGCGGTTTTTGATTTTTACTCTCCCTTATAAGGAAGCAAAGCAATTGCCCTTGCGCGTTTGATGGCAACGGCAAGCTGACGCTGATGTTCGGCGCAGGTGCCGGAAGCGCGGCGGGGAATGATTTTACCTTTTTCGGTAATAAATCTTTTAAGCTTTGCCACGTCCTTATAATCGATTTCCTCTGTTTTTTCGGCACAGAACGCGCAAACCTTTTTCTTGGGAGCGCGTCTGAACTTTTTGGACTTATCGTCCGTATCGACGTTTTTGTTGATATTTTTCTTATCCATTTTAAATTACCTCATAAAAATTTTTCAGAAAGGCAAGTCGTCCGTATCGACGGGCTCCAGTTCGCTGACCTTTTTGTTCTGACCGGAAGACCTGTTTACGGGTCCTGCGGCAGGCGCACCGTCGGTGCTTTTGGGTGAAATGAATTCCACGTCTTCGGCGACGATATCGGTCATGTAACGCTTGTTGCCGTCCTTATCCTCGTAAGTACGGTTTTGAAGCTGACCTACAACGCAGACCTTACTGCCCTTGAAAAGGTATTTGCTGCAGTTATCCGCAAGCCCCCTCCAGGTGACGATATTTATAAAGTCTGTTTCTCTTTCGCCGTTGGCGTTGGAATAAGAGCGGTTAACGGCAATGCTGAATCTGCAAAGCGAAACGCCGCTGCCTGTGGTCTGATATTCGGGGTCTCTTGTAAGATTTCCGATAAAAATACATTTGTTCATAATTTACCGTCCGTTATTTTTTCACTACGATAAATCTGATGACTTCGTCCGTGATGCGCATCTGACGCTCGAGTTCCTGCGGGAATTCGCTGGGAGCAGTGAAATTCATAAGCACATAGTAGCCTTCCGACTTGAAGTCGATTTCGTAAGCCAGCTTTTTCACGCCCCACTTATCGACGTTTTCCACGGTGCCGCCGCCGTTTTCCACAGCGCTTTTGAACTTGTCGCAAAGAGCTTCTTTGGCAGCGTCGTCGATTTTCGCGTCGAGAATGTAGAGAACCTCGTACTTGTTCATGATTTAATACCTCCTTATGGTCTAAAGTCCCCGTTTTCCTCGGGGAAAGGACAACCCTTTTTATTCGGGCAAAAAGTATTATAACATCATACAGCTTAATTTGGCAACTGTTTTTTAACAAAAAAACAGACAAAACGTTGATTTTGCCTGTTTTTGACTAAAATAATTTTAAAAAACCCGAATTATTCAGATTTTATCTATTTCAACCAGAAGCGTAATGTATTTGGTAACGCAGGACGCGACTTCTTTTACATATTCGCCCGCCTCTTCAAACTTTATGCGTTTGGAAATAAGGGGCAATACGTCCACTGCTTTGCTGGCCAGCATATTGACTGCGGAAAGGTAATTGTCTTCCGCCCCCGTAACGGAACTTACCGACAGCGCCTTGTGAAAAAGCGGCATAAAGTCCAGCGTAAGATTGATTTTTGCGTCGTCAAAGCCCACGAAAGCCGCCCTTCCTCCGCGCGCAAGACATTCGAACGCGCGCTGAACGGGCATATTGGTAAACAGACAATACGCCATAGTTTCCGCCATTTTGCCGCACGTCAAAGAAAAAATCTTTTTGACGGGATCGGTATCGACTGCATTTATGGTGTAATAAATTCCGAAACGCTCGGCAAGTTCAAGCCTGTCTTTACGCATATCCACGAGAATGGGAACAGCCTGATAATAAAGAGCGACCTGCGCGAGAATAAGTCCCACGTTGCTTGCGCCCACTATAACTATATGCTCGCCTTTTTCAAGCTTAAGTTTATCAACGGCTGCAATGCAAAGCGCGACGGACTCGATAAACACTCCCTCGTCGGGAGAAACCTTGGGCGGCAGAAGAATCAGATCGGATTGCGGCACGACCATAAAATCCCGCAGCACTCCGTTTTCGGTTTTGCCGTAAGTGTAACTGTGCTCGCATTCGCTTTTGTGTCCGCTGCGGCAAAGCGCACATTCTCCGCAGGAAGAAACGGGACGGACGTAAACCCTGTCCCCGCGTTTTACCCCCACCACTTCTTCTCCCGTTTCGGTGACGATGCCTACGCCGTTTCTGCCCGCAATGAGCGGCAGATTTTGCCCGCCGTTATTGAACAAAGCACATTCGGGCGTATCGATGGAAGAAGTCAGCATTTTGATTTTAACGCATGACGGCGAAACCTGTTGCGCGCCAAGGTCAGCCAGTTCTATTTGGTGTTCGCCCGTGATCGTCCATGCTTTCATTGTAATCTTTCCTCACGAATTGATTTTACCGATTAATACATAGTATATCATATCGCCCCGAGAAAAACAACCGTTGAACGATTTTTTTTTGATTAATACCCGTTATCGTCCGCATTAATACGGTAAAAACAAATATAACAAATGCAAAATATTTTAAATTACAAACTCTTTTTGGCATTAAAGCAGCAAAATTTTCAGGTATACTGCTGCATAACGGGAATAGCCGCCTCGTCAAGCAGGATTTCCATGTCTGAAAATTCGATGCTGAAAGTCTTACTTGATGTAAATCCGAATCCGAAAGCCGCCTCGCCCTCGGTCAAAGAAAAATCGTGTCCCTTTTCCTTGCTGTCATAAATCTTGACGTAATCGCCGCTTTTCTCGGAATAATAATACAATCTGTAATTGTTGTCCTGACGTATGAGCATATAAGAATACGTCCTGTTGAGCGCGGCAAAAGTACGGTTATCGTATTCGTCCGTAAGGTTATTTTCGTTTTTGGGCGCCCAAGCGGAATTATCGATAAGCACGCGGTAACCGCTTGACCAGAACCCTATAAACGAAGAGTTTGTGCCGTTGTTGACGATGATGCCGATGGCAGGGTCGTACTCGATGCCCGCGGCGGTAAGTTCGCCATCCGTGGTGTAATCGCCCACATCCGTCTTGTTTGTCACTTTGAACTTTATTACTGCGTTATTTCCCACGCCTTCGGTAAAATATGCCGTCCTGTTCTGGCTAGCGGTATATATGTTTTCGTCGCGGCGGCTTGTATCCCACACGCTTAAATCGGAATATATTACCTGGCCGTTTAAATCGACGCTTTCGCCTATCGCATAGTGCTTAAGCGAAAATTCAGGCTCCTTTTCTCCTTTAGCGTAATCGTATTCGGCAACGGGATAACCATCTTTTTCGACGGAAACCACATATTCGGCGGTTTGGGACAAAACTATCGAATAGAAGCCTTCGTCGTCGGTCTTAAGCCTGTAAACGTTGTAAGTTCCTTTTTCGCGGAAAGTAAGCGTCGCGCCGCCGCAAGGAGCGCCGTCTGGCGAAGAAAGCACATTACCCGAAAGCACGAAAGAGTTTTCGATTTTTCTGAAAGACGCCTGTATAAGCGACGCCGTGTTTCTTACCGCGACGGGATAGCCCGACGACGGGTCGGTTACTTGCACGGTAACGCCGTTAACCTTAAGCGAATCGAACACGTATCCGTCTTCCGGATAAAGATAAATCGTCGCCGTATTACCGTCCTGAGGAATGGGCGAAGGAATACAAACGTAACCTTTGCCCGTAACGGAAACGGCAGGCAAATAATTACCCGAAGTTCCCGCGGGACTTTCTTTCGTTACGTCCTGAGCGTTTTTATAAACTTTGTATTCTGCGTCGGCAAAACGTATTGCGGAGCCATCCGAATACAGTCCGATTGCGCACGCGCCCGAATAATCCTGATTAAATTTGTCCTGTTCGGAAACGGCGTACTGAATATCGCCGTCCGAAACAAGCATTATAAGACTTCCTGCTTTATAAAGAGAGAAAACTTTTGAACCGCTGAAAGAAGTAAACGGGACGTCCATGCGCGTACCGTCGGCAAACGATAAAACAAATCCGCCTGTCGCGCCCTGAGAAGCCGCAGCCGAAATTTCAAACACGAAATTATCCGAATAACCGGGAGTATAAAAAACTTCGCGCCTTCCGTTTGCGTCCGTTTCCACTCCCGTTCCCTTGACCGTGACGCCTTCCGTCATGAAATCGCCGCACAAGCTGTCGCCGAAAATTTCGCCCGCGCCCATAGACTGATATCCGTTTGCGGTAAATGTGGGATAAGACGAAACCGCGCTTACGGAAGCGACGGACGGAGGAAGAATCAATTTGCCCGAAACGCCTTCGCCCGCGTTTTCGACGCGGTAATATGCAGGCAGAATTCTTACTCTCGTAATCGCTGACGAATAACCGAGCTCCTGCCAGGAAACAAAAGCCTCCGCGGTAAAGCTTACGGTGTTTTTAGAGTTTATTTTGCCCGTGACGCTTGCGCCCGAAGTAATTTTGTTGTTAAAAAGCTTATGATTGTAAGCGTCGATGTAAATCTGCTTGTATCCGCCGTTTTTATCCTCGAAATATAATCTGAAGTGAGTATTTTTGGTAAACTTGTTTTTAGCCGTCCAGCTTATTTTGTCGTCATAGGCGCGCGCAAAGAAATACACTCCGTTTTCCGTAAACACGGTGGAAGCCTCAATTTTAACGTCGTCGGCAAGATAGCTGTATTTGTTTTTGCCTATAACTTCTGGCTCGGAAGTAACGCCGTCAATGAGAAGGTAGCCGTCCGGCTGACTGCCGTTTGCGTTTTTATATGCGGGAGAATCGGAGCTTGTTTCGCCCGTTTTTCCCAGCACCACAATGTCGCCTATCCTGATTTTATCGACGGAAGGATTGTATTTATCGTCCTGTTTTACCGAAATTTCTATCTTTTTGACGTTTACGGGTAAAAAGTCCGCGATTACGGAGCCGCCCGGCCGCATTACGCATTTAGAGCGGTTAACGCTGTTTTCGTCCGCCGTAAGCCCGCTTAAAACCTGCTGCGACCCGTCCGCCATGGTAAGAGTGATTTTATCCACCCTTTCAAGCGCATAGTCATACGTATAGCTTGAGTAAACCATGACTGCGCGTATCTGTCTGGGCTGAGCGAATTCCATGGTGATTACGCTGTCGCCGGTCGCCTCGAACTCCATGTTCTTGTCGTAAGGCTGATAAACAAAGCGGTAATCGGTGAGATACTTAAGCGTTCCCGACGTAACGGAGGTCGCGCTTACGCTTGCCTCGGAGGCGATATTTCCGTAGCCCGAAGCGACCTCGGGAAGCGGTTGCAGCGAATAAGTCGGGCCGTTGCCTTGCAGAATATCGAAATCGTAATACGGACTGTCTACGAACTGTACGCGGTCAATCGCAATTGCTCTGCCCATAAACGAGCCGTTTTCATTGTTGTCCAAAGGATTGTAAAAGGCATGGTAAACCGCGAAAATTTCGTCGCCTGCCTTTACGAAACTGTGATGTCCCGCCCCGGCCATAAAGTCGTACATACTGCTTTCAAAACCTATTCCTATAACGGGATTACCGTTGGACCTTGGAAGTTTGGTAAACGGACCCATGGGAGCATCGCCCACCGCCTGCATTATGGAATAGCGCCTGCTGCCGTATCCGAACGGCGAGTAAGTAAGATAGAACATTCCGTCGTGCTCTATCACGAAAGTGCCTTCGTTTATGTTACCGTCGAAAGAACCGCCCGCGTCGTTGTCTATTCTGACGCCCGTCCAGTCTTTTTCCAGAATACTGCCCGTTTTACCCGTATAACGGTGATAATTGGGCGAAGCTATTTTAGTCAACGTGCTCCAGTCGGGAGTAACCATGTCTTTCATCTTCAATGCCCATATATGGTTACCGCTGTTGGCGGAGCTTACGTGCTGAGAAAAATAAATATAAAAATCGCCGCTTTCGGTAAAGAACGGACTTATATCGATTGCCGGCCATATACCCATACCCGTAACGGAATCCACGAATTTACTTCCCTGCCCGGCAAGCTGATCGGCAAAATGCTTTCCGAAGTTTATGGGCGGAGTAGACTCGTTAAGCGTTTCTCCGTTGCGATTGGAAGTAACTCCCGCGCCGTAATATCTTTCCGCCGTAACCATTCTGTAAGGACCCACGGGGGTGTCCGATATGCCTATGCCGAGATACAGCCTGTCATACGAGTTGGCGGTTGAAGCAATATAATCCGTACCTGAATTTCCTATTTTGGAGCGCGCCGAAAAATAGATGAAATACTTGCCGCTTACGGGATCGCGCATAAGCTCGGGCGCCCAATAGGTACTTTCCGACCACGAAGAAGAAGTTATTTCAAGCGCATTTCCGTCCGCTGCGCCGCATTTTTCCCACGCGGACAAATCGCGCGAGCGGTAAAGAGGATATGCGGAAGAGCCGCCTCCTCCCGTAACCGCCATATAAAACCAGCCGCCGTAAACTGCATCCTCTTCCGTAGACACATAAATGACCCCGGGATCTGCGCCGTCGATTTCCAGGTCGTTACGGTAAAAAAGCGAAGTGTCGTAACTTGTGCCCGCACCCAATCCGTCGGTAACCGTACCCAAGTTGTTTTCGTTTTGCTGAGTGTCGGCAACGAAGTGAATTTCGATTTCGTTTACGGAAAATCCGTCGTCCGGTTTAAATACGAAAATATATTCTCCGCCCGCTTCCTCATCAGGTTCAAGCGGATTGCCGTTAAGCGTGACGTAATCCAAAACGTACCCGTCAAGCGGATGCGCCAGTATAGTCAAATCCTTAAGAGTGCTTACTTTTTCCGATCCGAAGCCTTCCAGCTGCACCGTACCGAATGCGTTTCGCGTAACCGAAACTTTGGTAAACAGCATGCTTTCTATATACGCGTAATCCGCGTATATGTTGACGGCGGAAAATTCCGCGGCGAAATCCGCTGACGAAGATTTTACCGCCAGCCCGTACTCGCAATCGCCCGCAAGCCCCTCGACGCGCACGTCGTAACGCGATAAAGCGCCGTTCTGACCTGACAAAAAATAAACGCAAATATAATCGTCGTACTTGATAATCTTGAACCCGCCGTCGGAATCGAGTCCTGTTACGTCGATTTTTTCAATCAGTACTCCGTTTCTGTAAACGTAAACCCCGTCAGAGCCGTAAATCACGGCGGCGCTTACTTTCCCGTTTGACGCATAAAAACCTGCGCCGTCCGCGGAATCGGACGAAACGCTCAGCTTACCTTCCGCAACCGCATAAGGACTTACGAAATTATTTTTTACAACGTATCCGTCCGCGGCTCCCGACGCGACAATCTTTTCGCCGTCGTCGAAGAGTCCGTTTAAAGCCCCGCCGTCGAATTCAAAGGACGGACGTTGAACGACTATATTTTTTTCCACGTCGTCATAGTTGAGGACGACGCGCACGTTGCAATCGTAATAACCTTGCGTTTGGGCAGTAACGTCGTAAATGCCTTTGGGAAGCTGTACAGAGTATTCTCCCTGTGCATCCGTAGTCACCACGGCGGCAATTTCTCCCGTATTTATGTCGGATATTTTAAGGTTAAGCTCCGAAACGGGCATGTTTTCGCCGTAAGTCTTAACACTGCCGAAAAGCGTAATGTCTGATTTTTCGGGTCTGAAAACCAGCGAAACGGTGGTATCTTGGGTTACGGTTATAGTCACGAATCCCGTAAGGTCTATAGACACGGTTTTATCCCCGTAAGTCAGACTGTACGGAACATAGCCTTTATCGGGCGTAAAGTAAATTTTGGCTTCACCGCCGTACTCCACATACTCGGACTCGGCGTAAGCGGTGCCGTTTTCAGACGGCAGAACGGTAACCTTGTGCTTTTCCAAAGAAAAAACACATTCTATTTTTACGTCGTAATGAATGTCCCGTAAAGCAAGCGTGCCGGCTGTGAATTCATCGATTTTTTCCTCGCCGTTAACGAGAAACGAAGTAAGTTCGTAATGTTCGGCCGCGGCGACGGCAATATCAAGGCTGCCTCCGGGAAGCACCTGTGAAGCGGAAGGCGTAACCGTTCCCTCGCCCGAAACGCTTAGCGAAACGTCATAAAAAGAAACGGCGGTAAAAGTAACGGATATGAGGATATCCCCGTTTACCGTAACAGTAAGGTCGCCTCCCAAAGTTACTTCGCTTACGTCCAGATTGTAAAAGTCGCTGCCGTCGGGCTTGCTGACTTTAACGGAGCCCACACGGTAATCGATGTTCGGCTTTAAAGTGAGGACAACCGTTTGTCCGCTTTCAACACTGTTTTTATCGACGGAAACGCTGCCGTTGATGTTTCCCGCCCTGTCGGGAAGCACCACCGTATCGATACTGAAAATTTCCGTTTCGACGGGCGGCTCGTCTATGACGAACACCGCGGACAAGGCAATGTCCGAAACTATGTTATGTATCGTGAAAGTGTTGTCCGTTAACTGAGAAGCATTGATTTCATGATTGGCTGCGGAATCTTTATAAACCGCCTTTTCCGCTTTATACCCGCTTTCAGGCACAAGCTTGACGGTAAGAGAATCTCCCTTTGTGAGAATATATTTACCGCCCACGTCAATATTGCCGCCATCGGATTCTTCAATGGTGACATAGCAGGTGTCCGTTTCGGTTTGTTCGTTTTCTTTGGGCGGACTGCACGCAAAGCACGCGAAAAGAGTAAGGCACATTAATGCCGTCATTATTCCGATTATTTTCCTTTTCATACTCCCATACCTACAAATAAAATTTTAAATATCTTAAATAAGGTCTGTTAATAGTATACCATAAAATCGAGTTTTGTCAACGCGCGACATTAAAAGTTTGTATAATTATAAGCTATGCTCTCGAGAATTTAAAATAGATACGCTTGTCGGCAGTTTGTTTTTTACAAATAAAACCTATACAAAAAAACGCTCTTGCGGCAACTGCTGCAAGAGCGTTTAATCACTTCTTAAACTTCAATTTTAAACCCGTCGTAAGTAAGGATAAAGCCCGCATCTTCGGCAAGCGGTTTAAAGTCGCCGTAACCTACTTTAGGACCGTTGTGCGAAAAATGGGTTACTATATCCACGGTGTCGTCCTTATACACGCCCGCGGCTTTAAATTTTTCCCTCATCATAATCACGCTGGGAAGTCCCATGTGGGAAGCGTTTTCACCCCAATCGTTATATGTATCCAGCATTCCCATGGTGCAATCGTAACTGACAAGGTCAAACTTTATACCGCTTTTCGCCAGCCAATCTACAACGGGCTGCTTTAATACGCCGCTGTCGTTGAGATAAAAAATCGTCTTGCCGTTTTTGGATATCACGTAGACAAACGGGCTTACCGTACCGTGCGTCGCCGGCAGAGGAATAACCTCGAAGTTCCCGATTTTATATTTTTCGTAAGGCTTCATGACCGACAAAGCAACCCTGCCCTGATCGATAAGGTATTGTCCGTTTCCCGCCATGTAATCGTAATATTTTTCAACAATCGAAGACGAACCGTGCAAAGTAAGAGCCGGATATTTAAGGTCGTAACAAAAACCTTTCTGACGGTTGTGAAGTTCTTGCGGATAATAATGGTCCTCGTGGGTATGCGTGATAAGCACGTCGCCAAGCTGTGACAAATTGTACCCCGCCTTAAGCGAACTTTGGTAAGTATCGGCGCCGAAGTCCACCAAAAGCTCGTCGTCGATCATCACCTGAGAACGGCCGCGAACGTACCTGCCGCCTTTCTCGCGCGCCTCCCGACACACCTTACAATTACAGAACGCGCTGGGAATACCTTCCGCCGCTCCCGTACCCCAATAATGAAGTTTCATTTTTCATACCTCCCGAATTTTTATTTGCACAGGCATCGCCCAGTAAACGAAGCGTCACCCGCTATAACCGTTAATTTCAATATTTTACCGAGACCAGATAAAGTCCTTCCGCCGGCATTACTTCTCTTACGGCGTGTTTGTTTTTAAGCGCGATAAGTTTTTCCACGCCCGCTTTATCGATTTTGCCCTGCCCTGCGCGCACAAGCACCCCAGCAATAAGTCTTACCATGTTGTACAGAAATCCGTTTGCGGTAACGAAAATTCTGACAAGACCGCCGCTTCTTACCACGCGCACGTCTTTGACGTTTCTTACTGCGCTTACGGTATCCGCGCCCGTACTCATGAACGAAGTGAAGTCGTGTTCTCCCAAAAACGCCGTAGACGCCATCCGCATGGCTTTTACGTCCAGTTTTTCGCTTACCCTTGCGGCACGGTTTAAATAAGCCGCACGGTCAAACGGACATTCGTAAATACAGTAACAATATGTCTTTTCGTGCGCGGAAAAACGCGCGTGAAAGTCGTTTTTTACGTTTTCCGCTTTAAGAATCCTTATATCGGGCGGAAGAAAGTGATTAAGCCCCGTCATAAAATTTTTTACGGGTATATCGGAATCGGTGTCGAAATGCGCAACTTGTCCCAAAGCATGGACGCCTGCGTCCGTGCGTCCGCTTGCAACTACCGAAGTCCGCTCCCCCGTCAGCGAAAAAAGCGCGTCTTCCACTCTTTTCTGAACGGTATCTCGGTCGGGCTGACGCTGCCAGCCGCTGTACGCCGTACCGATATAATCAAGCGTTAACCTTATCCTGCGCATAGTTCCGCCTCCTTAAATTATCCAGGGAACGGCGGATAAATCGATAAGCGCGGGAAAGAAATTGTATCTTAACCAAAGCACGGCAAAGAAGAATACGCACATCACGAAAAGCGCGGCGAAATCGCGGAAATGGACTTTCAGTTTTTTCATTCTGGTCCTTCCCTTTGCCCCGCGGTAACATCTTGAATCCATTGCGTCGGCAAGGTCGTCGGCGCGGCGGAAGGAAGACACGAAAAGCGGAATAAGCACGGGTATCATCGCCTTTGCGCGCTTAAAGACGTTGCCGCTTTCAAAGTCGGCGCAACGCGCTTTTTGCGCGGACTGAATTTTATCCGTTTCCTCCACAAGCGTGGGAATAAGACGCAGGGCGATGCTCATGATTATTGCAAGCTCGTGCACGGGAAATTTAATATAGCTTAAGGGTTTTAAAAGACTTTCCAGTCCGTCGGTAAGTTCCACGGGCGTGGTGGTGAAAGTAAGCATAGTGGGTCCAAGCACCAGAAACACCAGCCTCAGCGCCATGCGTCCCGCGTTTAACAGTCCTTCCTTGTAAATCTTGAGTATGCCCGCACTCCAAAGCAAGTCTTCCGCTTTGCCGTTGTAAAAAAGCACGGACATTATGACGGTAAAAATGACTAGTATTATTATGACCTTAAGGCTTTTCAGTACCTTTAAAAGCGGAACGTGCGACAGCGCTATCGTAAGCGCAAGAAAGACTAATACGATACCGAAGCCGACGAAAGTTTTGATGAAAAATATCATCACGATATACAAAATCATAATGATGAGTTTCATCCTGGGGTCCATTCTGTGCAGCACGGATTTTACGGGATAGTATTGTCCTAAAGTAATTTCTCTCATTTCTGTTTTCTCCCGAAATACTCCGCGCAAACCGCGTCTGTAAGCTCTTTTTCGTCGATAATGCTAGGGTCGACGTTGAAACCGCGCTCGTAAAGTCCCGCGGCAAGCGAGGTGACTGCGGGCACGTCTATTTTAAGCGATTTCAGCATTTCGCGGGAACGGAAAAGTTCACGCGGCTCGTAAACTCCGTAAAGTTTACCCTGCGACAGTACGGCGATGCGGTTGCAGTAAGCCGCCACCTCGTCCATGTTGTGCGAAATCATAATTACGCTTTTACAGGTCCTTGCAATACTTTTCACAAGCTGCATAATCTCGGTTTTGCCCCTCGGGTCCAGCCCTGCGGTAGGCTCGTCCAGCACAAGGTATTCGGGCTTCATGGCTATTACGCCCGCAAGCGCCACTCTGCGCATTTGTCCGCCGCTGAGTTCGAAAGGCGAGCGGTCTTTAACGGCATCGAAATCAAGCCCCACAAGACCGATAGCCTCCTTTACGCGCACGGCGATTTCCTCCTCGGGAAGTTTAATGTTCTCGGGGCCGAATGCGACGTCTTTATAAACCGTTTCGGCAAAAAGCTGATACTCGGGGTACTGAAAGACCATGCCCACTTTGCTTCTGAGTTTTTTGAAATCAAGTTTTTTGGGTCTTAAGTCAATGTCGTCAACGAAAATAACGCCCGACTGAATACGCGTCAAAGCGTTGAGATGGCTTATAAGCGTGGATTTCCCGCTGCCCGTGTGTCCGATTACGCCCAAAAAATCGCCTTCGCGTATTTCAAGGCTTATGTCCTTTAACGCGGCGGTTGCAAAGGTAGTTTTTTCGTTGTAAACATAATTGAGATGTTCGATTCTTATCGGCATGTTTCTCCAGTCAACGGCACAATTCTTCAATCAAATCGTTGTCGGTAATTATATTGTCGGAAAGCGGAACACCCGCCTTCTGAAGCGCGTGAGCGACGCGCACGGCAAGCGGAACGGTAAGCCCTATGGACTTAAGCTCCTCCTCGCGTCGGAAAATTTCCTTACCGCCCTGCATGTAAATCTTCCCCTCGTTCATGACGACGATACGGTCGGCAAGCAAGGCCTCCTCCATAAAATGAGTTATCATCACAACCGCCATTTTTTCCTCGCGGTTTAGTTTTTCGATGGTTTTAAGCACCTCGGCTCTGCCTTCGGGGTCCAGCATGGATGTGGATTCGTCCAGTACTATGACGCGGGGCTTTATCGCAAGTATGCCTGCAATGGCGACGCGCTGCTTCTGCCCGCCGCTCAGTCTGAAAGGCGTACCCTCGCGGTATTCGTACATTCCCACGCTTTTAAGCGCCCAATCCACACGGCTGCGGATTTCTTCGGAAGGAAGTCCTATGTTTTCCGGACCGAAAGCGACGTCGTCCTCGATTATCGTTGCTACCATCTGATTGTCCGGATTCTGAAAAACGACTCCCACCGTCTTTCTGATATCGAAAAGGTCTTTATTGCTTTTGGTATCCAGCCCCGATACGGTAACTGTCCCCGAATCGGGCTCCAGAAGTCCGTTCATAAGCTTTGCAATCGTGGATTTACCCGAGCCGTTGTGCCCGACAACCGCGACAAATTCGCCTTCCTCCACGGAAAAGCTGATGCCGTTTACCGCGCGCTGCTCGGAAGCGTCGCCGCGGTTGTAAGTATAATATACGTCGCGGAATTCTACAATACTCATGCTTAATATTATAGCGGCGCGGACAAATTTTCGCAAGTCAATTAGCGCGCATACAAACGGTTTTTTAATAATATTTTAAAAATAATATAATATACCTAAGTTAAAAACAATTGCTTAATAAGTAAAATTATGTTAAAATGGTAGAAAGTTTAAATCGTAAAACAAAAACGCATTCATTCCGGTAATCTTTACAGCGGTGAGGTATTATGCATAAAATCATTGCGATAGCCAATCAGAAAGGCGGCGTGGGCAAAACCACGACTTGCGTCAATCTCGCCAGTTATCTGGCACTTATGGGTAAAAAAGTTCTTGCGGTGGATATCGACCCCCAGGGCAACTGCAGCAGCGGCTTCGGGGTGGATAAAACCAAAGTAAAATATTCTACATACAGCGTTCTTTCGGGCGAAACGGACGCCAAGTCCGCCATTATCCCCACACTGGTCAAAAACCTGGACATTATGCCCTCCAACATCGACCTTGCGGGCGCCGAGGTAGAGCTTGTGGGTGTCGAAGACCGCGAAAAGGTGCTTAAAAAAGTACTTTCGCCGCTAAGGAACAGTTACGACTACATACTTATCGACTGCCCTCCGTCGCTTGCGTTGCTTACGGTAAACGCGCTGACGGCTGCAAATTCCATACTCATACCCATTCAGGGAGAGTATTACGCACTGGAAGGATTAAGCCAGCTGATGAACACCATTCGTCTTGCAAAGAAAATCCTCAATCCCCAGCTGGAAGTCGAGGGCGTTGTGCTTACCATGTACGACAGCCGCTCCAGACTTGTGCAGAACGTAACGGAAGAAATTTACAAATTCTTCGGCAAAAAGGTTTTCGACGCCAAAATCCCCAGGAACATAAGACTTGGCGAAGCGCCCTCCTACGGGCTGCCCGTCATGTTGTTTGAGCCTAAGTGCGTGGGTTCGCTTGCATATAAAGCTTTGGCGGAGGAATTTTTAACGCGCAACAACGACAATTTCAAAAAAATAACCGACCTTAAAATTCTTAAATACAAGGCTCAGTAACCACGGCTTTTTATATAAAGTCGTATTTTTCTATGGGATTTGCGTCATCTGACAATAAAAACATATTCTTAAAAAAGCCCAAACTCTTGTACATAGGCTCTTATAAGCCTCGTCCCGGTTGGATGAGTGCGCTTCACTCGCACGATTTTTGCGAAATTATGTTTTTGAAAGAAGGAAGCGGACGCTTTAAAGCGGACGACAAGGAATATCCCGTATCTAAAGGCGACCTTATAGTTTGCAACCCGGGGGTAACCCATTCCGAATTCATCGACGACAAAGAGCCGCGTCAAACGATATTTCTGGGCGTTTCGCGCATAAAGGTCAACGGCTTCCCCGAGGATTGTCTTTTGAAAGACTCCTCCGTTAAAATTACGGGTACGGGAGTCTTTTACGACCAGATTTGCCAATATTTTGAACAGCTTTTGCTTGAAAAAGAGCTTAAATCCCCCTACTTCGGAATAATCAGCGAAAGTTTGCTGATTATAATAGTCACTTATATATTAAGACTTACTTCCGACTGCGCGGAAACAATATTCGAAAACAAAAAAACATATGTGGACGTAAAAGAGTTTCTGGACAATAACTTCACCACCATCGACACCATCGACAACGTTTGCAGAAGTCTTTACATCAATAAATTTTACCTTACGCATTTATTCAAAGACACCCTGGGCATTCCCCCGCTTAAATATCTGATTAACAAACGCATTTCGCTTGCCAAAAAACTGCTTGTCAGCACCGATAAATCCATAAACGACATCGCCAAAGCCTGCGGTTATCTGGACCTTGCCTACTTTTGCAGGGTTTTCAAAAAAGTCGAAAACATGACTCCGCTGGATTACAGAAAAAAAATGTCCGATTCCGCGAAAAGCGGTCAGCATAACGAAAATTAAAAATTCATAAAGGAAGAAATATTTACGAAGGCGAAACCTGCGCCCCTGCATTTTACCGTAACAATTCGGTTTTGCGGAAAAAACTTTTACCGAGACAGTTAAAACGCGTCTGCTTTGACTAAACCAAAATAACAAATCGGTAAATACAACGGGGCATAAAAACCGCACTTCGCCGCCTGCCCGTAAAAGGGCTTATAAAAAGGAGAATCAAAGTGAGTAAAACCAAAATAATGAGCAAGAAAAAAATCATTATTTTTTCGATATTGCTGTGTCTTGCCATAATAGCAACCTTTTATTTTCTGGGCTGCCACAAAAACGATTTTACCGACGACATAAATCTTAACGGAATAAACGAACAGCAAAGTACCGTCAAACAGAAACCGAGCGACGGCTCTACCCCCGCCGACCACAGCCCGGCCGATAATTTTGCTTACGCGCTTTACGACCTTCTCGAAGCGGGCAGTTTTGTGGGCGAATCCAGCGGACAGACCGTTTCTTTAGGTGTAGAACAAAACGTAAAAGCCGTAAGATACGTAAACGGTGACGAGGTATTGAAACGCTCGCTTTCCCACTCCACGTTTAAATCCGTGGGTGTGGAAATGTTTGTCAGCGGGAAAAATTACGTACTGCGCGACGCAACTTCCCTTAAATCCGTGGACGAAGTAACGTGGGGGGCAGATCCTTACCGCGTGACAGAAGAAAATTTTATATCCAAGTTCGGCGGCGTACCCAACGGAATAACCGCATACGTACTGACCGAAAACACCATTCTTTCCTCTGAATTCCTGGGTGAAGAAAACGGAATATACGCATACCGTTACATATTGGACAACGCGCTGGCCACCACAAAAATAAGACTTGAAATGCGTACCATGGCGGGCACCAAAACGTTACCCAACTTTGAGGAGGTTGCCCTTACCGTCTATATGGACGGCAACTGGCGCATACAGAAAACCGAAACCGCCTGCGTTTACAAAGTCGATATGCTGGGCGGCGTTACCTGTAAAGAATCCTTGACGGAAGTCTTTTCCGCAATAGGCGAAGGAAAAGAAATCCCCGACGCGGATGTTTTCCGCCCTTATCTCGACGCGGAAATCACCGAGGACGACGGCGAATTCACTCCCGACGCCATGTATTATCTTACAAACGGTTTTAACGAATACATGACGGGAACGCCTTTAAACCTTTCGCTTGAAATCAAAGGCGCGGTAAATGCCGTAGGCTCGGCAAGCGTAAATATAGACGCCAACGACCTTGCAAACATCCGCGCACGCGTTTTGCTTGACGAACTTGCTGTCGGCGATATAAAGCTTAACGACCTTTTCGTGGGCTACGGTGCGGGTTCGGTTTACGCGGGATTGGGCGAGTTTAAATTTAAAACAACCGTAGAAGAGCTTGTCGGATTTATCGATAAGATTATGCCGGTCATATCAGAGGACTCCGTCAGCATATCTGACCTGTTGTCTTTTAATCCCGATTCGTTGCTTACAAACGCAACGCTTAAACGCGAAAACGGAATTGCACTTGTCACTTTGCCCCTTGAGTTAGGAAGCCTTGACGCAGATATAGAAATAGAATTTTCCGACGGAGAAACACCTTCCTTTAACGGGATTTACGCTTGCGTGAACGGGCTTGAGGTGTTTGTAAAACCCGTAGACGAGGTATCCTTGCCGGAAATAAACGAAGATTTCATAAGCATCGCTCCGCTTTTTGACATTATAGACGAAAATTACAATATCTGTCTGAAAACCCGTTTAGGCGACTCGGACGCGGTTTTGAAATTCAACCTGAAAACCCTGACGCTTGACGCAGCTTACGGCGACCTCCTCGTAAAATTCAGCGACGACGTATTGTATTTGGAATACGGCGACCTTAAAGCAAAAGCCGACGTTAAAGATGTGCCCGAACTTATTAAAAAATTTGAACCTCTTTTCGTCAACGAGGACGGCACTTACAAATTCGGTTTCCTTTCGGATATCGCATCCGCAATGAGCGGACTTGACGTAAACTCCCTTATAAAGGAGCTTGTTGACAATCTTAGCGTTACAAAAACCGACGCGGGAGTTAAAATAGCCACCGCCGTGAAAGGCGCAAGCGTGGGAATAAACCTTGCCGCAGGAGAAAACGGATACAATTTATTCTCCTTGTCGCTTTCTTACGGGGATTACTCGATTGACGCAGTACCGGCTTCCATAGACGATATTTCCGCAATTCCGGATGATGAACTTGCCGACTTTAAAAACATCCTCTCCCTTGCGGATATAATAGACGAAAACTATGAAATAAACCTTACGGCTTCATTGTCTGCAGGCAATATTTCCCTTACGGCTGATGTGTGCATTAATTTACGCACGCTTACATTATCCACAAAGACTTCGCTTTACGGCTCCGACCTTTACGTCAGATACCATGACGGCACTGTTTACGCTTCGTTTAAGGGCCTTGACGTTTATGCCGACGCGGACGAAATTCAGTCCCTTCTCGACCGTCTTGCTCCTCTTTTCGGCGAAGGCTTGTCCTTGGACGGACTTTCAAACCTCAGCTTAGACCTCTCTTCCGTGCTCTCCTCGCTTGCCTTTACCAAAACAGAAAACGGTCTTAACGCTTCGCTGTCTTTAAGCGGATTAAACGTTTCCGCTAACCTTATCGAAGAGGGTGATAACCTTAAATTAGGTCAGATATCCGTTTCTTCCGACGGCCTCTCTTTAACCGCAACCCCCTCGGTCAAAGCGGATTATTCCGTTATTGACAACGTTGATAAGTTCTACAACATTATATCCCTTGCGGATATAATAGATAAAGACGGCAATATCAATCTTAACGCTACGGCCGCGGGAACCGACATAGCGATTACTTTCAATCTTTGCAGTATGCGCCTAAACGCTGCGGTAGAAGGCCTGGCCGTTACTTTGGACCTTAAGACCAACACGGTTTACGCGGCATACGGCGGCGCAAGAGTAAAACTCAATCTGTCGGACGCAAATAGTATTTTGGAAAAAATAAGTCCGATTATCGAAAAGTTTGATAAAGAGGGCAAAATAACCGAACTTTTGAACGGCTTTGTCGGTGAAGACTCTTTCAACATAGACGCAAACGACATTATTTCCTCTTTAATCGTAACGGAAAGCGACGGGTCTTTAAGTTTATCGCTGAATCTTGCGGGCGTCGATATCGAAGCGATTTTTGCAACCGATAACGGCGGACTTACCTTCTCTTCGGCAATTATCAATGCGTCCGGCACAACGATAAGCGCTTACCCGTCCGGAACGGTTACGTCCGATCTCGATACTTCGCTGTACTACATGGACCTTAAAGCTTTCAGCGATACATACGCCGATGCTTTGTCGGGCCTTGTAACCGCCGAAAACATCATCTTGGGGATAAACGGCTCCGTCATCACGAACGGCGCGGTTTATACGATAACAAAAGGCGAGTTGGTTGTAGGCGGTATAGGGTCCGCATGTAAGATAGGCATTGACATTACATTTGTTAAAACAATTACGGACGCTAACGGGAAAGTTACCGAAAAGACAAACTCTCTGCGTTTTGTCTACGACATCGATGCGCAGAAAGGTTACTTCAACTTTAACGGAATCGAAGGCACCTTCTCTACCGTAAACTACAACGAGACTCTTGAAGCGCTTAAACAGATTTATAACAATATTCCCGAACTTCAGGAGCTCATATCCGGTATTATTCCCTTGCCCGAGGACGGACAATTCCATTTGCCCGAGTTTGATTTCAGTAAGATAATAAACTCTCTTGTGCTTTCGGACAGCGGCGTTCTTGACGTAGACTTAAACGCAAAATCCATAATAGAAGATTTACCCGAGTCGATTAAACTGTCGCTGTCATGCGATGGAAACGGCGCACTTTCCCTTAATATAAGCGAATTGACGCTTGGGGAAACGAGCATAAATCTTACCGCGACAGCCGCTAAGGCAAATCCCGAAGAAATCGAAGGCAAATTCGACTACACCGTCGGAGAAAACGCAAGCGACTTTTCTTCCGTCAACACCTTGCTTAAAACGCTTGCGACGACATCCGCATACAGACATTATGAACTTAACGGTAACCTTAACCTTGCTTTCCTGGGCTTTATTCCCGTCGACGACAAAGTCAAACTGAATATTAAAATCGACATCATAGACGGGGTTACTTACGTCGTCGCTACCCTTACCCGCGAACACGTTGCGGCAGCAAACTTTGCAGGACTTTATCCCTGGAGCGATTACAGCGGCACCTCTACCCTGTATTACGACGGCGAAACCAAAATGATTTATATTTACACCGACCACATAAAATCCAAAAACATCCTGGGCGTTGTTTATAAAAACGGCTCGGAAAAGCTTTACGAAAAATACACCGAAGAAGAATTTTCCGCCAATATGATGGAAATCCTTTTGGGAATGTTAAGGTTAAGTAGCAAATACAAAGACATGATGGGAAACACAAATATCAATACTTCCGAAATAAGTATCGAAGACATTTTCAAAAAGTATTCCTACAACGGCACGGATAAATTTACGATTACGCTTAATATGTCAAAGCTTACCGACGAATCGATAAACGACGTCACTCTTGACCTTAACCACGACGCCGATTATAACTTAAGTTCTCTTAACGTAAGCACCACTATCGGCGGATTTCTTGAACTTAAATTCAATGCAACACATGTGGCACCCTTCAATCACGAAAACGGCACTAAAGAACTGGTAAAACTTCAACCCACGCTTACCGACGGTAACGGAAATCCGCTTTACTGAAATTGACGGGTCGCCCTGCTGATAAAACATTTTAAGTTTTTACGGTTTTTTGTCCGTTAATTAAAAACTTATTAATCTTTCTTATCCCCGCGTAAAACCGCAAAAAAAGCTTCCCAACCATTGCGGAAGCTTTTATTTTAGAAAATGTGTTAAACCTGCGTTAAAACCAAAACGCGCTTAAAAATCTTTAACCTACTTTAAAAAACTTACAACTTTAACTATCTGTCTCTTATACACATCTCCG
>OWKP01000918.1_pt1 | contig 20155 bp, 9 predicted proteins | sample 1732991 | NCBI WGS metagenome assembly OWKP01 (sample SAMN05065777, study PRJEB22554) | human gut metagenome | biome: ENVO:2100002; feature: ENVO:00000062; material: ENVO:00002003 | host: Homo sapiens | place: USA
AGATCTGCGCATGTCTCGTGGGCTCGGAGATGTGTATAAGAGACAGGTAATATTGCGGTTTAATGAACCAATTCCCATAATAATCGAGATAACCGTACAATCCACTCTTGGAATCGCGGGTCTCCCATAAATCGATTCCGCGCAATCTACCCTTCTCCATCGAAGTAATAGCGTTATCCACATCGTAGCTGTGCTCGAACACTGGATTTATCACCACTTTCCCAGCCATATTTATGGCTCCGTACCGCACACCGATTTGCACCCGCGCCAGTCCGTTGTTACGGAAACGTTGTGCAGATCTGAATTTAGGCTGTATTACCCACATACCCAAGTCATTGACATAGCCATATAATCCGGTAGCCGGACTTTCGACCGGTGTCAAACGACTAGCCGCCTGCGAACCATAACTTCCCGAATACAGAGGAAACCCTCCTAAACCGGCACAGGAACAAACAAAAAACATGGAAATAAACAAGAATATCGAGATCGGGTATTTCATGAGATTTGAATTTTAAGGTTTTATCATACAAACTCTTTTCCAACATAAAAGCGTATATCTTCGCCCCTTTTTTACAACATCACAAATATAAAAACAAATTTTAAAAAACCAAACCTTCGGAACAGAGAGAAAGGGATAAAACAAGATTCCTATTCAAAAAAGAAAGGCGGAATTAACATTCCGCCCAACGTCTTATCCATTATTCTTTCACAATAGACAGTTTCCCACCGGGAGCACCCAGCACATCGCCTATAATCTTATTATCCTTGATTTTCGCACGGCGGCATTTTACCAATGTTACGGCGGCCTCTCGTTTGTGGAACGGTTTATAGGTTGTATTCCTTTGAATCACATTCCCTGTAAACGAAATACCGTCTACGCTTTTTGCATACAAAATAGGATAGTCGAACGGATTGAACGTATTGTTCTCAATCCTGATATTGCTATGGAACGGATACTTCGTATCGGGCTGGGGAATTTCCGGCTCGATAGATATGATGGCTTCACAAAACTGATACATGGAAGACATACAGGGATAACGGAAGTCGTTTCCTTTAATAAGCACATCTTTTACCGCACCCGATTCGTACCAATAATTCGCATCTCCCGCAATCAATATAGCCGACCCGCTCGACTCGAACACATTGTTTTCAATCACTACTTTTCCCGGTGTGGAAACCAGTAATCCCCGCGCCCGGCAAGAACCGAAAAACGAGTTGCGAATATCGACATCGGGAGTCCACGTGAGATTCTCCAATGCAGCACCTACCCCGATTTCTTCCGGCAAATCCGATGTCAATTCCAATTCGAACTCATACTCGTCTATCGCCTTGAACGAGCGTATATTTGCAGTAGCAACCGTGCGCATGGTGTTGTTTTCGATCATACCGACTTTATCTCCCGGAAATCCCCACTCCATACCTTTGCTCATGTCGTGCATAAACCGGCAGACAACCTTATCGGAAGAAAGGACTTTCACCACCCGGACACAGGTTCCATGTATGTTTATGGGATCGTCCATCAAACCGGCCCAACGACAGCTGTCGACCGTAATTTTACCTTTACACCCCATCAAATGGAAACCGTCGTCGTGACCGCTCAATATGCGTCCTTTCGCCGCATTGGGCTCTACACTCACTTTTTTGAACGCAATATCAGAAGAATATTGTGCCAAGATACCCAAGCCGGCGGTATGATACACCTGCACATCGGACAACCGCACATCGTGGCTGCCACAGATAAAAATTCCGGCATGGTCTCTCGTGCTATGCCTCAACACCAACCAGTTACCCTCGGCCGGGTATCGTTCGAATCCTCCCTTCCGACTCAACCGCACAATACCATACCGAGGTGAAACGGCCGTATAATCGCCCCAATTCCACCCCAGCACCAAATCACCCGTACCGGGAACTACGAAATGCGTATCAGACTCAAATTCTATCATACTGCCTAATGCACTTTTCCAACCTTCACCCACGAACACCAACTTGCCGTCTTCAATGATATAGGGAGATTCGAGGACATTGATTTCGATCTCGAAAAAATCGCTACCCACCTTTGTCACACGAGCCTGAGCCGTAAGCGGTATATCCCAATCGATAGAGAAATTTTTCAAGGTAACGCCATCGCAATTCTCAACGGTTATCGGTTGTATTCGATCGTGCATGACGAACTGCGAGCCGTTCCCGTCGACAGTGATATTGTGAAGCCCCTCGAAAAGCATTGCCAATCGCTTCGGAAAAACATCGTAGGTATTGGTCTCATAATAATTTTTCTCATGAGCATATTGAGGCCAAAAATCATAACGTCCTTCGGGAAAGACAAGGGTTACCGGCTCTTTTCCCCTACAAGCCTCTATCGCTTTTTGAACATATGCCACGGCATTCTCCCTCGTATCGGGTTTCAACCCAAAGTCGGCTACCGAAATCACAGTATCCGCATATCCTTTACTTCCAAAAAAAATCGATGCTATGCCGACTACACTTACCCATACGCGTGTCGAAAATTTTGTTCCCATTCTTAATCTTGTTAAATATTTCAATTTTGCAAATTTATAACTATTTTGCAAATTCTAAACCTTTTAATTTCTCCCATGCTCCTCGCGTGAAATCGGGAATACGTACAGGAACAGATCCATTTCTTACTGAATATTCAGTCAATTCGACCAAGCAAGACCATTCGGCAGCATCATAAACATCTTGATCCAAAGGCAATCCATTCCTTAAACAATAAATCAAGCGATAGTCCATAATAAAGTCCATACCTCCATGCCCACCTACTTTTCGAGCTAAATTTCCAATTTCTTTCACAAACTGATGTTCATAAGCCTTCAAGAGAGAATCCAATTTCTCTTCCGGTAAGAAACGATGAGCATTCGGTTCTAAGGCAATCCCTTCCACCGGATATTTCTGTGCAAAACCCTTTGTTCCGCCGATTACATGATGCCGGTCATAAGGTCGAGGACTTGTCACATCGTGTTGAATCAAAATCGTTTTCCCTTTTTCAGTCTTAATAAGAGTAGTATTCATATCTCCTAAATCATATTTTTTAGAAGCGAACGCATGCTCTTCCCCCAAACGACTCCGAGAATATTCCGTCAATCCGAACTGGTCACTCGACATCGACACCAAATAATTCATTTTATCTCCCCGATGAATGTTCATTATTTGACAAATCGGGCCTAAGCCATGCGTCGGATATGGATTCCCCGTATGATCCGTATTATATTTCAATCTCCACATATCCCAATATCCCGATACCGATGCAGTGTCAAAATTATATTCTCTTAAATCGTGAATATAAGCCCCTTCTCCATGAACAATTTCTCCGAAAACGCCCTGTTGAGCCATATTCAAAGTAGCCAACTCAAAAAAATCGTAGCAACAGTTTTCCAACATCATACAATGTTTCCGAGTTTTTTCGGCGGTATTCACCAATTGCCAACACTCGTCAACCGTAAGGGCTGCCGGAACTTCCACCGCGACATGTTTCCCCTGCTCCATAGCATAGACCGCAATAGGAGTATGCAACTGCCAATGGGTACAATTATAAATCAAATCTACATCGCTTCGTTCACAAACCTTCTTCCAACTATCGGGGCCACAATATTCCACGGCCGGTCCTCGTCCCTTCGCAGCCAGAATCCTCTGCGCTTTGGCAACCTTGAAAGAATCTACATCGCACAACGCAACCACCCTTACACCTTCTATATTCATAAAACGTTTCACGGCTGCCATGCCCCGAGGACCTACCCCTATAAAAGCAACCCGTACCGTATCCAAAGGTTCGGCTCTTAATGCAAGGACATCGGTTTGTCCCGATTCTCTTTCCGGTTCGGGAAACGGGTCGGCTTTATAAACAGACTTACAAGCAAACAAAAGCAACAATGCTCCTGTTATAATAATTCTTAGAATCAGATTCATAACTAATACTTTATTTAATCAAAGATTTTGAATATTTACGGTCGTCGAAAACATATCCCCAAACCGGGAAGTCACCCTTATTTTAAGTTGATTATACGGAATAGAAGGCCTACAATAGAACATATGATCAGATTCAGAGGCTTGTATCCAAGTACGCCCGACAGGGAAAGTATTATCTCCCTTCGCCCCGAAAGCATTGTATGCAGTAATATCATACATATTCAGACTACGGAACATCGAACGATAGTTTTGTCCGTTATCTTCGGAATATTCGACTTTCCACGAAGGATCCCAATCCCAAACATTCAGAACGACATTTTTCGGGCGTAATATGTTGATTCTTTCTCCCAAAGGATATACTCTCATCTGGTATTGTTCGGGTTGTCCCACACATTTATATTTCCATTTAAATGAGGTTCCGTCCACATCAAATATTTTATACCCGATAGGTGTACCCTCACTACAAATCAGTTCGGGTTGCCACCAATTACCGCACATTGCCGCTACAATGTGTTCTGTCATACCACTACCATCATCTGTCACAACAGAGTTCCAATGCGTATGACCGCTAAGAATCTGAACATCGGCATATCCACGGAGAAGGGCATACAACTGTTCTCTGTTGCCGAAAGACCGAGTCTCGGTTCTGCGCTTAGTAGGTGCATGTAAACAAAGGACAATCGCCTTATCTTTATCAACATACATCAAATCTTTTTGCAACCAAGCAATTTGTTCATCGGAAACGGCATCGACATACTTAGGCCCCGATCCGCCCCAATATTCCACATCATCAAGGACTACGTAATGGACCTTACCCCGATTATATGAATAATAAGTAGGCCCGTAATGTCGTTTATACACCGTATCAGCCTTCAAATCATTGGACTTCACAGCAGGTTCACTTTTGTCGAACACATGATCATGATTGCCGATAACATTATACACAGGAGCATTCAACATCGAAAAAATCTCTTTACTCGATTCATGATACTCTGGTTTGTCAAACACCAAATCTCCCAACACAATATAATGTACACATTCTCCTTTACGGCTCTGCGTTACCCAGCTGTTAAGGTCATTTACAGCTTCTTTCAAATAACTCAACTCAAAATCACGATATAACTGTGGATCACCGATTGCAATAAATGTATGTTTCGTATCATCTTTTTCAAGACGAACAAGCTCAAAATCTTTATGGACAATATCTGTTCGCTGATTGATTTCGGCATAAAACTGGGGTACGCTATTTTTCACGCATACGGTATAACCGCTCGGTGAAGATATATATACATGAGAAGCCGTCGTATTTCGTTTCATTCTATATATACCTTTCTCATCAGTAACAGTGACGTTAGTTCCATCGGTCACTACAACCCCCGGCATTCCTACCCGATTGCAATGCACCCAACCTTTAAGCGTAATACCCGGCATATCCAAGATAATTCCATTTTCAGGATCGTCCTTCTGCTCTACAATAGTATCGGGCTCTTCGGGATCGACGATATCCGTGGAATCGGCAGGTTCTTCCTCTCTTGGTTTTTCGGGTTCGGGCATATCGTTTTTTTCACAACCCAACAAGAAAATACCGGCAAAAGCCAGACATACGAAATAGATAAGTTTCTTCATGCTAATTTCTCCTCTTTTGTTTCAAAACTATGGGGCTATCCAGATTGGTTGGATAGCCCCATAGGAACTTTATTGAACCATAAATCTCTGCGAATAAGATACACCCATTCCCCGAACGGTAACTACATACCATTGAGAAGGCATATTATTTACAGAAATACTTTTTACCATGTTTTCTTCTACCCTAACTTCCTCTTTATAGACTTGTTTTCCTGATAGGTCTGCAATTTCTATCACATAATTTCCCGAAACAAGGTCTTTCAAAGAAACTTTAAGCATTCCATCGGTTACCGGATTGGGATATACGACAAAGCCTTCGGACACAAGGGTTTCTATCCCGCTTTCGCCTATAACATTGAGATATACCAATTGAGTGACACGACAGCCAGCTTCGTCCTCGGCGACAATCGTAAACGAATATTCCTTCGCCGGAGCATTAGGAGTTCCACTAATTAATCCGACACCATCTTCCAACGAGCTTATAGACAAGCCATAAGGGAGAGAGCTACCTTCTTCAATAGACCATGTTACTGCTCCGGTAGCATTATCGGCATATATTCTCGCAGAAAAAGGTTTTCCATTTTCTGCATCTTCCGAAATAATCGCCTCTACTGTCATCTGACAATCCGCTCCGGTAACAGAAATGCTGAATTCTTTACTAGCATTGACAAAACCGTCAGTAGCCAAGACTGTAAATTTAAATATTCCAGCTTCATTCAATACTCCACTAATCTCTCCCGTATTCGTATCCAAAGACAGTCCATCGGGGAGGTTATCTCCATCTTTAAGACTATAAGCAACTTGTAAGGGCTTTTGGAAACCAGAAATATTCAATTGAGCCGAATAGCTCTCCCCTTTTATTCCCTGAGGAAAAACGCCGAACAAAGCAGCATCTTGGCTATAACGCGCCAACATAAAGCGTCCGCCTCCAAAAGCATTGGAACTACCGCTAACACCATAGGGATATATCGTTCCGTAAGTAGGCCCGGTCAATATAATGTCGTTCGTAGTCTTATCTATCGAAATGGCCAAACCGGTCGGTTTCACGGCATCGGTAATAATAGCTCCTGTCGAGAAAGCATATAAATACTCTCCTTCATCGGAATATTTGGCGACAAAGGCCGTTCGATTATTTCCATTGCGCTGTAATTTTATACTCTCATATACAGGCAACTCTGCCTCATAATATCCCACGGCATAGACATTATTACTTTCATCAACCGCAAGAGAGGTCACTCCGTCATCGGCAACCGATGCAAACATGCGATGCCATACATATTGTCCATCGGAATTAAATTTAATAATTGCTCCATCGGTTTTCGAAGCATCGGCCTCAATCGTTTCCGTTGTTCCCGATATGGAAGAAGACCCTTTACAAATTGCAGCAAAATACAAATTTCCATTTTTATCTCGAACAAGAGATGTTCCCCGTCCATTGATAAGCGAACCATTGCTTCCCAACGAAGTTACCCATTGGCAAACTCCGGCCTCGTCATACTTGGCAATAAACGAAGTAATTCCGGTAGCTGTCACCACCTTACCATTACCAAAAGGTACTGTACCGTTATTCACCATACCCGATACATATACATTGCAAGCGTCATCGGTCACAAGGCCATATATTTCCTCACCTTTATTTACCGTACCTAAACGCTTCGCCCAAAGGCCTTCTCCATCTCCATTCAGTTTAATAATCACCACATCTACCGAGGTTCCCGCTAATGTTTCGGAAGAGCCATCGGCCATAGGTATCACTATATCTCCATCGTTGGTATAACCGATCACATAAATATTTCCTTTCTTATCAAAAGTCGTATTGATTCCGGCTTCCCAATCTTTGGCCGAGCCAAATACTTTATGCCAAATTTTGTTACCATCTTTATCAAAACGAATAACTCCTATATCCCGTCCCCCATTTGTAGGAAAGCTATCTGTTTCATTTAGGGTTCCTATACGAGCATCGGGCGTAATTATTCCGGTAAATACTCCATCGCCTGTCACTACATCTGTTACAATCGCCTGTCCTTGCTCATTTCTGCCGGATACAGGAGAGCCCCCGATCGTACGAGCCCACATGAAACTACCATCGATTCCATTATATTTAGCGACCAATGCATCGGTATTCCCAATGTTCGGGAATGAAACTTCATCGGAGAAAGTTGCCGAAAAATAACTTGCTGCTACCCAAACATTTCCATCTTTATCGATAGAATTCACTTTGGCATGGTCAAACGCTTCACTTCCATAAATTTGATTAATCCATTTCAGATTCGGAGCCAAAGAATAATTAAATTCTTCGGCATTAATCGTATAGCTTCGGGAAGTCTCACAACCACTCTCTTCTCTCGCTTTAATCGTGAACGAAAGTTCCCCTGTTTGTTGTAAAATACCGTTCAATAATCCTTTATCAGGATCCAAAGACAGACCTTTGGGCAAATTTTCGGCAGTCCAAACAATTTTTCCCTCTCCATTTTCCAACGTGAATTGTTGATAGAAAGCTCCGGTCACAGCCCGTGAAGGTAGACTCTCGGGTTGTATAGACAAGATATCGCAGGGTTTAGGTACAATAGAATAGGTATAGGTTTTCTCTACACTTTCACCGTCTGTGGCATTAGAAATCATCACACTGAATGAACCGCTCGCTTCTTCGGTAGCTTTTCCCGAAATAATACCCGTAGCAGGATCCAATATCCAGCCAGAGGGTAAATTGCCAGCCAAAGAGTATTCAAACACTGCCGGCATTTCGAAGAAAGCCGGAACAATTTGATACGAGAAAGGAACGAATCTCTTTCCGTTCAACGTCGAGATTCCCGAAACAGAAGGTTTCATCGTATAGGATGCCGCAAACCATTTATAATTACGATCTCCGACAGTATATCGAGCGACGCCAGTTTCAGAGTCGCCATAAGGCAACGTGACATCTGTCGTTCTATCCCCGGCAACAGCCAGCTTATCTCCGTTTACCGCTATAAGATTGATACTCTCCGCACCTGTTCCTTTGACCGTTTCGGCATACAGACATTTACCGGAACCATTTAATTTAGCGAAGAAGCCCTCTTTTTCATTAGACCCGGTCTTTTGAAGAACGATATTGTCACCCCAATTTAACGAACCGTTGAAATATCCGCTTACATAAATATTCCCCAAATCATCACTCGAAATCTCTTTACCTTCGCTCGATGTATCTCCCGAAGCCGATTTGCTCCACAGGAGCTTTCCATCAACGTCAAAAGAGATAACAAATAAATGATCTGCTCCCGATACATGCGTGACGGTTTCGGTAGACAATCCGGCAGATCCTTCCACGATTATCTGATTATTCGCTTTCCCCGTTACGGCCACAGCATTCGAGCCCGAAACGGCCTGTACCTTCAACACTTCTTGATTTCCAGTACCGGTAAAATAACGGGACCACATCACAGAACCATCGGTCGAATTGAGTTTTACCAATGCCGACTCTTTGGACTGCTCGGGATAAAGCAGATATTTCTGTTCTCCAATATAAAACTCTCGTTTTTCCTCCGACTCATTCATTAGATTTCCATTCGCAGCATTGAAAACACCACAAATGACAGGATTCCCATCTTCTCCTACGGTTACATCAGGAGTTCCATTTTCACGAAATTTAGAACCGATACTGGTCGCCCATAAAATTTCACCGTCTTTATTGAACTTCACAAGTAGATAATCTTCGCCCCAATTGTTTGTAACGGCCAAAGAAGTAGAAGAACCGTCTTTGAGAGGCATTTCCAAAGGTGCACTCGATACATTGCCAAAAGTAGCCACGGCATACAAGTTCCCGGCCTCATCGGCAACCACCGAATTGAACATCTCCCAATTACGAACGCCACCGAATGTCTTTGCCCACACAGCCTCACCGGTAGCAGCATTCAGTTTAGCGATATAATAATCCATTTCCCCCTGTGAGACCAATGGAATTCCAAACACGGATACCGGGTGTTCCCCCTTTACATTGGTTCTGACACCTCCGACTACATAGAGATAATCACCGACTTCACAAACCGATGTCACCTGACTATTATTGGCAGACTCCTGCACACACACCATATTGCTCCAAAGGAGTTTTCCATCAGCCGATATTTTCGTCAAAATACCAGCACGGGTAGTAGACTCTTGATAGGGATTTTTAATTTCATCGAAAGTTCCGTCATCTTTCATTATCTGAAAAGAATTGGCATTGATCGATATATACATATCCCCATTCTTCGTTACGGCCAAAGCCTTTTGTTCATCGGCCGTATGATCGGCTCCCAAACTTTTTCCAACAATAAGTTGTCCAAATACAGCCATAGGGGACAACAATAATGCACAGCAGACCCCAAAAAGCTGTTTCTTACTAAAAATAGCATTTGTTTTCATAGTTTATCATTTTTATTTTTTACTGAAAAAAGAAAGTGTTTCGCATAATTAACATTCAATGAATCAAGCCTCTTCGATTGAATAGTCAAACGGTAGATAAAATCTGTAAAATCTTTTTGTTCTTGCCGACTCCACCCAACTTCGGCCAACGCTATGGCCCTCGGATAAGCCATATATTCGGCATGCTCGGGAGTAGCAATGTATTCCGTCCAAAGATTTCCCTGAATGCCTAAAATATATCGACCCTGTTCCGATGTTAATTTTTCGGTAGGATTATAGGAATAAACCGAATCTAACGGTAGGTAACCATAAATAGCCAAAGGCTCATTATCCCGGTCTTCCGATTGATAATAATCGAGATAGCAAAAATCCCGAGGAGTCATGATAACAGAATGGTTCATTTTTGCCGCTTTTATACCTCCTGCTTCTCCCCTCCAAGACATGACAACGGCATTAGGCGCGATGCCACCTTCTAAAATTTCGTCCCAGCCAATAATTTGCCGGTCATGTGCATTGACAAACTCCTCCATTCGTTTTATAAAATAGCTTTGGAGTTCATGCTCATCTTTCAATCCCAATCGTTTTATATTTCGTTGACAAACCGGACATTCGGACCAACGGTCTTTCGGACATTCATCTCCTCCTATATGTATATATTTCGAAGGAAAAATTTCAAAAACTTCGGATAGCACATCTTCCAGAAGTTTAAAACTGCCTTCCTTTGTACATAGGACTTCTTTATGAACGCCCCAATCGCACGAGACTTCGTAGTTTTTATGAAAACAGGCCAACTGAGGATATGCGGCCAAAATCGATTGAGTATGTCCCGGCATTTCGATTTCAGGAATAACCTCAATAAATCTCTCGTGGGCATATTCGACAATTTCCCGCAATTCATCTTGGGTATAATATCCGCCATGAGGTTTTCCATCGTATCTACGAGGTACATCATTTTTATGTCCGGCAATACTTTGTTTGCGCCAAGCCCCCACAGAAGTAAGCCGCGGATGCGATTTTATCTCGATGCGCCACCCTTGATCATCGGTTAAATGCAGATGCAATACATTCAATTTATACAACGTCATTATATCGATGTTTTTCTTGATAAAATCCAACGGGAAATAATGACGTGCCACATCAAGCATAAACCCTCGATGTTTGAAACGAGGTTCATCGTAGATATTCACGCAGGGCACTTGCAGTATCACATTTTCGTCACATATTTTTTTCTCGCATTCGGCCGGAAGCAATTGACGCAATGTTTGCACTGCATAAAAAGCACCAGCACCACCCTTCGAGGCGATAGTTATTGTACGAGGGGACACATCGAGTCTATAAGCCTCATCATGAGCGATCGTATCGCAAACGGTAAAAACGATTTTATTCCGGGCTTCTTCACCGGTTCCTATCTGAGCTTTGCAACTTCCTGTCTGTTCCACAAAGGTTTTAAGAAAGTTTGCCGCTCTTTTTATTTCTTCATCATCTGTTTTCAATTCAATTACCACACTGTCTCCAAACGTAAATTCGCCCGGTTGCATGTCTACCGATAATGGTTTGGGTATAAGGGGGCAATTATCATTTAATTTATCGGTTTGTCCTTTACAAGAGACTAAAACGGATAAAAACAAGATAAAACAATATCGTATTGTTCGTATATTTTGCATAATTCCTATCGTTATTTACTGAATTCTTTCTCTAATAATACTTTTCCATCAATTTGCTTAACTTGAACTTTCAGCAGATCTTCCGAACCAAACATTGTCAACACAGAGTTATTGGAGTTCACTATTATAGGGAAAGCTGTAACTTTCCCCTTATCCATAAATCCGAATGCGTGATTATGCCCACTTAACATCAAATCGATACGAACACTCTCCAATAGGGGGAGCAACTGTTTGCGTAGTCGTTCAGAGCCATACCAACTGCCTTTCCCAAAAGGAATATGAGACAAGACTACCCGAAAAGAGGCAGCTCTAAACTCCGGACTTTCCAATTCACGGGCCAACCACTCCTTTTGTTCAAGTATATAATTATCAAAATCTACCAAACCCGAATATTCCACATCTGTATCGGGTTTATCTTCACCGCTATCTAACACGATGAACCGAATGGGGCCATAGGTGAAAGCGTAATAGAACTTCCCTTCGGGACCGGCAAGGTATCGGAAGAAATTACGGGCATATGCTCCACGAGTTTCATGATTACCCCTTACATATACAAATGGTTTTCTAGATGCGAACAGGCCGACCGATGTATCTAAAAAACCGGTGAAAATATCACTTTGCTTGTTAATATAGTTACACATATCCCCACAAAACACTACCATATCGACATTTTGCGGTGGAGCCATTTCCAACAATTTTTTCTGCAAATCGTTCTTCCCATGTATATCGTTTATCATAACTATCGACAATGTTTCCTGTCTGCCATCGAGTGTTGTAAAAGTCAACGGTTTTTTCCAGATATCGGTAGAAACGATGTTACCCAAAACAGGACGATAGGGCAGCAACTCTTTTACCTCTTGTGACAATACTCGGTAAAAATAGGTCGTGTTTTTTTCAAGCCCCGTAATCGTTACGCGATGCAATGTGTCGACACAACACAACCCGTCTTGTGAGGCATAGGCTTTTCGCGGCAGTTGGGAGTAGAAGTTCTTACCGTCTTCCTTTTTGCTGAATTCCACCCACGATTTACAAGGCTTATCGGTTGTCCACACGACTGTCACTTCGTTCTCCGACAAGTTTTGTAAATAGGGACCGTGGGTAATTTTTACCGAAGGTTGCCCGGCTATGGCATAGAGCGGGAATACTATTCCTATAATCCAAACTCTTATTAGTTTCCTGAGCATATTTATTTGTTTAATGCATGAATTCTACTTATAAGGCCCGATCCCTCGGTCTCTCAACACATCGAGACCGGGCCTTTCCAAATCTATCTAAAAAGTGTGTCTGTATATTCGACCGCCTACCACCCCGGATTTTGGACTAAATTCGGATTGATATTTATATCTCTGGAATCCAGCGGATAGAGATAGTGTTGTGGCACATTAAAAGTTTTCGTCGGCTCATTACTGTTTCGCAATGTCAGATAATTTTCTGCTGACTGCGGAGATTGGGTCGTAAATCCTGCCGGAAAACAATTCCATCTTTTCTGAACCTTATTGAAAGTCAGATGCGCAATTTTCCAACGACGAGCATCGAAGAATCGATGGCCTTCATACATGAGTTCAATCGTTCTTTCCTGTCGTATAATCTCGCGATAGTCTTTCCCTGCAATTCCCTGCCAAGAAGTCTCGACATCGGGGATACCGGCATGGGAACGAATATCATTCAAATAAATGAGGGCCTGCCCATCAAGTCTTCCATAATATTCATAATAAGCCTCCACATAATTGAGATAGAGCTCTGTCAAACGAACCAACGGAAAAGCCGTAGCCCTCACTGCCACCTGATTATTGGCGAAACTCGTATTCGGATGTAAATATTTTTTCCATAAATAACCATTGGGAGTGATATTGTCTTTCAAGGGATCGTTCCCGTTCGTCTGATTGGTTTCAGGATTAATTTCGCCCATTCTCAAATACAACGTATAACCTTTTCCTCCTTTTATTCCATCTCTGCCGTCCAATTCGAAATTGGTTGCCCGGTCGTATGCAATATCGGCATAGAAACGAGGTTCCCGGTTCAAATGCAATCTCACGGTCTTTTCTCCCGTCTCAGGATCGGTCGTTATTCCAAATCTTCTATCATATTGGAAAGACGGGTCTTTATCAATGGGCAATCCATTCTTTGTTAAATAGGTTTCCACCATTTGCATTGAAGGAGCCAAGCCCCCATAAGGAACAGTGGTAGATCCTTGTGACAATCCGCGAGGTGCTATCATTTGTTGAATATTCATTCGGGATCCTGTGTAAGCCCAAATAATATCTGTATTTCCCGCACTCGGCATAGTCACCAACGACCAACGATGATTAAAATATCCTTTTTCAGCATCGCTTATTCCAACCGGAGCCTGCAAATGGGTATACAAATCATGTCCGGCTGCATGCGCTTCATTGATAGCGTCCTCGGCTGCATCTAAGGCTTTTTTCCATTTTTCCTTATCATACTGCAAACTGATTAATTGTTCTCCATCTTTATTCTTAAAGTCGCTGTAATATTCACTATTCCCATTAAACAAAGGACTTGCGGCATACAATAACATACGCGATTTTATTCCTCTTGCCGCAGCCCGCGTGGGAGCTCCATATTTATCGGAAGTTTGGATAGGCGGCAGTAAAGGAGCCACTTCGTCTAAACGATCGGCGATCCATTCTACACACTCATCGTAAGGACGACGTTTCGGGAAGGCCAACTCACCGGTAGCATCCAATGGAATTTCCCTGTCTATCAACACAATCGGACCATACAATCTTAACAACAGATAATGGTAATAAGCTATCAGAAATTTGGCTTGCGATGAAAAATCGGTTATTTCTGCTGCGGATATTCCCGGTACACTTTCTACTCGATTCAAAAATGTATAGCATTGACGAATAGCGCCATAAAGATTGTACGCTTTGCAACGACTCGATTGTGTAGGACTTTTGAAATAAGACCAATAATTATATATGGGATCGGCTGCCGTTTGAGACCCAATATTCGCGACTTTGGAGTAATGCCATGTCGTAGCCCACTGAGAAGTTATGCACACCTCATCACTGGCTCCATTAAATTGCGGCTCCCCGTTATGGTCACTCGACTCGGGCATAAAAGAATAACAAGCGTACAAAAAATTCCTCGCCGAATTTACGCTGGCAAAAGCCTCTTCCAAAGTTCCTTTCTTCTCTGGTTCAGAATCCAGATAATCACAACCGGAAACAGTAACGAGTATCCCTAATACTAAGAATATATTTTTAATTGCTTTCATAATCGTTTTGAACACCCAGATTGAAAACTCTCTGTAAAGGATATACCAATCCATTGCCACTGTTAGATCCGCCTCCGATCTCAGGATCCCAATACTTAAAGCCCGTAAATGTCAATAAATTACTACCGGCAATATAGGCTCTCATAAATTTGTAGGAATATCCTATCTCAGCATTTTTCAATCTTAGGAAAGAACCATCTCTCAACCAGAACGTCGACTTCTGGTATGTATTCGTATTATCTACATTGTGCGCCAATCTCGGATACTTCGCATTAGGATTGGGATTAGATGCCGACCAATAGTCATCTGCCACAAATTTCAAAACATTCTTATGATAGATATCGAACGGATGTATATCGTCCAAATAAATAGAGACTTTTCCCGCACCCTGGAAGAATACAGAGAAGTCCCAATTCTTATATTGGAAAGAGGCTCCGAAACCATATACAATCTGTGGGATATAAGGATTTCCGATATAGGTACGGTCATACTCGTTAACCACCCCATCTTCATTCAAATCCTGATATTTTATATCCCCCGGTTTTATGTTAGGCATAATAGCCTCTTGACTGGGACTATTTTTAATATCTTCCTCATCTTTAAATAACCCCAGCGCTATATAAGCCGGCCCGATACGATTCAAGGCTCCGCCTCTTTCGTATTGATAACTAAACGGATAATGGGGCTCATCTTTCTCCAATATTTTATTTACAGCATAAGTAAAGTTCCCTTTAACCGAAAGAACAATATCTTTGGAAAACGCATGATTATATTCCAAAGACATATCAACTCCTCTATTCGTCACTTTTCCCACATTGGCTACCGGATTAGCATCACCAATTCCTATCGTAGGCGAAATAGTTTGCCGAGTCATTAAAATCTTGTCCCTATTTTCATGAAAGTAATCGGCAATCAACAAGAATTTTTGATCGAACAAACCCAATTCTATACCCACATTTGCTTTTTTAGCAACCTCCCAAGTAGCATTTTCATTACCGTATGTCGTTATGATAGCTCCGGCCTCGGTAGCTTTGAAATCCTCACCGAAAGCATATCCAGCTCCATTCATATTGACATTGGTATATCCGGGAAAACGAACAGAAGAATTAGAATTTCCAACCGTTCCATACGATCCTCTTAATTTCAGCAGACTAATCGTCTTATTCAAAGGGGCAAAAAAGTCCTCGTTCGAAATAATATAACCGAGTGCATAGGAAGGGAAGAAGCCAAACCGCTTACCTTTGGCGAAATTGTCACTCCCATTATATCCGAAATTAAACTCAAAGAAATAACGTTTATCAAAGTCATACGTAAATCTTCCGGCCATACCTTGATTCAACTCTCCGAGAGAAGAGTTATAATTGGCCGGATTACTACTATAAACCCCTCGTTGCAAATAAATCAGTTGCGCTGAAATATCATGAAGATCGGCAAACTTTCTTTGATAATCTAATGAAACATTAAAATTGAATAACCTATCACCCGAATAGGCTTTGGTAAAAGAAAACGCATCGGTTCCATCGTTATTGACATTTCTCAACTTCCAAGATTGATTCCCCGTAATAGGATCGGTAACAATCGTGTTCGGGTCGATTTCGAAATAATAGGGAGTATAAGTACGATTCAAAGTCGTAGAAGAGAAATGCTTCATAGAGAATAAACCTTTAACAGACAATCCCTTAGTAATAAACTTCAAATCTTGGTCTATATTAAACGTCGCCATCGTCGTAATGCGGAACATTTCCTTTATACCGGAAGCCAGTTCGGCATACGGATTCGGATAACGGTTGAGTTGGGCGCCACCCGATTTATTACCCCATGCAATATAATTCGTACCCTCGATTTGAGGAAATTTCACCGGGAAATAGGTAGGCTGTGCCCACATTACCCGATTAAAGATCGTATTGATACTATTATAAGGGCCCTTGTAATCTTGTATTTGAACATTTAATTTCACCCCCATTTTGGTAGTGGACGAAATATGAGTATTTACATTGGCTTGAAACGAATACCGCAAATTCTGAATATTATTCTTTAACGGATTTTCTTTTGCTTCTTGTACCAACCCCATATCGTTATTAAATGTCGCACTGACAAAATAATCCATATTTTTCGACCCACCGGAGACGTTTATGTTCGCAGCCTGATTAAACGTGACATCTTTAAAAATAATATCATACCAATCGTTATTGGGATAAAGGTAAGGATTGCGGTTCTCAATAGTTCCTTGAATCTGATCGTCGGTAAACTGAGGATTCGCTCCGGGAGTACGAGCTTCGATCGCTTCATTAAACATTTTCATATAAGTGACACCATCGGCCAGTTCGGGAATCTGTGTAGGCATGGACATTCGCCCTTCGACACGAACATTTATCGTAGGTTTTTGATTCATTCGACCCGACTTGGTCGTAACCAAAAGAACGCCGTTCGCCCCACGCGAACCATAAAGAGCCGTTGCCGTAGCATCTTTCAAGACAGAAAAACTCTCGATTGTTTCCGGTGCTAAGGCATTCAAATCATACGTGCTGGATTCTGTTCCATCAATTAATATCAAGGCATTCTGAGCTGAACCCGAAGCGAATGTACTGACTCCTCGTATCCAAAAATTCGCACCATCGGCTCCCGGCTCCCCGGTTTTCTGAACCGATATTACGCCGGCAATACGACCGGCAAACGTGTTAGTAAGGTTGGTAGTGGGCACACGAAGTTCACTGGCTTTTACCGATTGAATAGCACCGATCACACTCTCTTTTTTCTGTTTACCGAAACCCACGACAACGACTTCGTCAAGAGATGTATTATTTTCCTGTAAAACCACAGTCACATTTTTTTTCGTGCCATAACTCACCTCCTGCGGTTGAAACCCAATATAAGACACCAACAGAACTCCTTTGTCGGGGACTTCGATGGAAAAATTTCCTTCTATATCGGTCGCCTTTCCCGATTTCTCGCCTTTTACAATCACATTAGCTCCGATAACGGCTTCTCCCTTACTATCGATAACCGTACCCGTAAGCAGGCGCTTATCGACCTTCGAAGAAGCATTTGACCGGCTTTTACTGAGAACTATCTGCTTTCCGTTTATAGAATACGTAATATCGCTCCCTTTAAACAAAATATCCAGAATTACGGAGATAGGTTGATCTTTCTGCGATATATCGATCCTCTGACCGACATCTACTTGCTGTTTATTGTACAAAAAAGAGTAACTGGTTGTTTCCTCTATATAATTCAAAACGCTTTCGAGAGTAGCATTTTTCATATTGACGCTTACCAATGGATCGCGTGTATGATTATCTGCACCGAAAGCCATAACATTACAGCAAACCAACAAAAGCGAGCAAATTTTTATAATTAGAAGATTCTTAGGCAGAAATTGTTGCTTCCCACCTTTCAAAATAGAAATAAAGTTCATACATTTGTGTTAGTTTAGTTGGTATTTAAGGATAATAAACTCTAAGTGTTATCTTTCCGCTAACTTATGAAGGGTGGATATGGAGGAAGGTTCCACCCTTCTTTATATGGCGGATAATTCTTTCTATTCTATCTAATCCGTCTTTCTCTTCATAATATAAAATTTTTAAGGTTATTCATAATTATTTTCTATAATCTCACTACTTCGATATATCTCTTGGAATAAACGCCATTAGGCATAGCTTTCTCGGAAGTTTTTTCTATGTATTTCATGGGAACAGTCAATTTCATTAACCGTAGAATCTCATCGAGCGTTTCTCCCTGAAAGGTCGCACGATACATATGTTTCGCCAAATCTTTGTCCATCACCACAATATCGGCATTGTAAACTTGTCCTATCTTTCGGAATACATCGTCCAAAGGTTCATCTCTAAAAATTAATTTGCCATCTTTCCATGCACACCATTTATAAGTATCGACCTCTTCTACACGATAATTTTGCCGTTTCGTATTATAATTTATTCTTTGTCCCGGTTTCAAATTCAACCGTTCTTTACTCCTATCCAACTCAACCTCTACAACGCCATTAACCATGGTCACAGCATTTATCGTATCATTGCTATAACCTTCTACATTAAAAGCCGTACCTGTGGCTTTAACTTCCATGTCCTCGGTATATACAATGAAAGGATTTTTCTTATCGGAACGGACTTCGAAAAAGGCTTCTCCATTCAAGTAAACGCTACGCTCTCCGGCCTTAAATTTCGTAGGATATTTCAATTCACCACCAGAATTCAACCATACGATAGAACCATCAGGCAAATTCATTTGTATACGAGTTCCATAAGGAGCCGATATTTTCTGATAACTTATTTTAGAATAATCTTGTTCTACAAACCTATCGGCAACCATATATATCAAGGCAAACAAAATAGGAATAATTAAAACTGCGGCAACTCTACTCCAATAACGATATATGCGTATCACACGTTTTTCTCGTAAACCCATCTTCAACTTTATCCGACTTAAAGCCTTAGTCGTCGAAATAGACCGTACATCAAAAGCAGGATGCGTCACCTCCCACAAATTTTTCATTTTTAAGAAGTAATCATAATTATCTTGGTTATTCGAAATCCACGTTTCAAGCACACGCTTATCCTGTAATTCCAAATTACCAGATAGATATCTTACAATAAGACGGTCAATATTCTCGTTCGATAATTCCATTTTTATCCCTTTCTATTAATAAGACGTTTATCCCAAAAAAATCCACAATGAAAACAGAATTTTTTTATCTATCGTACAAATAAAACAGCAATCAATAAGAAAAAATCTTTCAAAAGAGTCCGCAATGTTTTTAATGACTGGCTTATACGAACTTCAACCGTACGTTCCGAGACATTCAGTTTTTTAGCGATTTCTTTATATTTTATACCTTTTATCCGGCTCAATACGAAGACCTCTTTTTGAGCTTTCGGCAATTTATTTATCGCTTTTTTTATATGATCTTGTAATTCGGAATATAAAATATATTCCTCGGTATTGGAGCTCGATAATACCGAGTTTTCATTTACGTAATCAAAATAATCGTTCCTGACATTTTGATGCCTCATGTAATCGAAACAACGGTTCCGAACGGAAATTAACAGATAAGATTTTAACGATCTCCCCACAGACAGTGTTTTCCGGTCATACCATAAATGCATGAATAAGGATTGAACTATATCCTCACAAACTTGTCTTTCGCGAAGATAGCTCCCCGCATAAAGAAGAAGGTCCTTATAATACAATTTAAAAATAGAATCAAAAGATCTTTCATCGTCCAAAGCTAATCTCCGCATCAAATCATCGTCACATGCCTGTCTCTTATACACATCTCCGAGCCCACGAGACATGCGCAGATCTC
>OWKP01000925.1_pt1 | contig 20089 bp, 16 predicted proteins | sample 1732991 | NCBI WGS metagenome assembly OWKP01 (sample SAMN05065777, study PRJEB22554) | human gut metagenome | biome: ENVO:2100002; feature: ENVO:00000062; material: ENVO:00002003 | host: Homo sapiens | place: USA
GCAGCGTCAGATGTGTATAAGAGACAGCGTTTTAATATATTTCATATTTTAGGAGTGAGCCATTATGAAAATACTCATTCTACTATTCTGGCAGAACTCTTGAATCCTGAAGGAACACACGGATTACATAACTCATTCTTAAAGCTGTTTTTGGATATAAATCAGATAGAAGGTTTTGACTCCCGGAATGCTTTGGTAAGGACAGAAGTCGCAGTTTCTGAATATGGAAGAATTGACATTCTTATAGAAAGTTCAAATTGGGCAGTTATTATCGAAAATAAGTTTTATGCCAAGGATCAGCCGGAACAGTTAAAACGTTATAATGAATATGCAATAGGGAAATATGGCGTAGGAAATTATATGATTCTATATTTAACACCGGACGGCAGATATGCCTCTGATGATAGTGGGAGAGGAGTTGATTATAGATGTATTTCTTATAAAAAAACTATTATAGAGTGGCTGGGACAATGTGTCGGGATTGCAGTTCACCGACCGTTGGTCCGTGAAACAATAAATCAATATATAAATTATTTAAAACAATTAACAGGACAAGATATGAGCACGATAGTTCAATCTGAAATTATTAATTTGCTTTCGAAAGCTGAAAATATAGAGTCTGTTTTGCAAATACCGACCTATATAGAAGCCGTGAAAGATGCCATTATGACAAAAATGATTCAATCTGTGGCCTTGGAATGTGGCGTGAAAGGTGGATTACGGACAGACCTAAAGGAGCGTGAGTTTTATTTTTATAAGGAATCATGGAAAGAAGGAACTTCTATTTATTTTGGATTGGATAAAGGTAAAGTTTATTATGCAATTAAAACAAAAGAGTCTCTGGATGGGAAGGCTAAGCCGGAAATATATCTGGAACATTTATTTGAAGAAGGAATAGATGCGTTTGATCCTTATGGCTATGGATATATTTGTGAATATGACTGGTTGACAAATAATCATATATGGGTGGAGATGGCTGATGGTTCATTTGCCAAGAAGTATATTATTCCTTCTGTAAAGAAGATACTTGAATTTGTCGAATGTGATGAAATGTTGAAATCAAAATTAGAAGAAAGAAATGAAAACGTTTAATTGTTGGTTGATTGCGAATGTGTTGCCTTACGTCGTAGCTATAAGTTGTTATTTTGCTATAGGAGGCTTAGGGCTAAGAATGAATTGTTTTTCTTTTTGGGATTATTTTGTAGTATTTGGTTGTGGGGGTATTTTTTCCATCATAGTTATGATTTATACATATTGTAATATCGAGGAAGTTCTTTCTTGCCGTTTTATATGGGGGGAACAGCAATGTGAGTATATTCTCATTTTCTTTAATTTATACTCTTAGAAAAGGAATATTAGCGTTCCTTTTACCTGGGGCAATTTATTTTTCCATCCTTCTTTTTTTAATGGAGGATAATAAGAATAATGAAACAGAACAAGTTACTGAACAAGTAAAGGCAAATGCGAAACCATCTGCTTCAGAAAAGAAAGATGCCAAAGATAAAGAGGTTGTAATGGTTTGCGAATATATTGAAAAAGGAGATTATTATATTTACTATCCTGAACAGTGTATGGCCCAGAATGATAATAATTTGGTATTCCTTTCAGAGAATGGAATAAAGATCGAAGCATTTTTCAATGAAAGTGAATCATTGGATATTCATTATCAGAATGGAATAAAATATAATGAAGAACATGGGTGGAACACGACTTACAAACATCGTTCAAAGACGGGTTATTTTTTATCCGGAAAGAATTCGGACGGGATTATTTATTATCAGAAAACTGTAAAAAAAGATTTCGGTAGTTATTATACAATCCGAATTGAGTATCCAGAATCAGAAAAAGATTTTGGGGATCAATATATTAAATATTATATAAAGCGTTTCCCTGAGCAAATATAAAAAAACGTTACCGGACGAGGGGAACGGCTGACTGTCGTGCAAATCTGTATCTTTCGCTATGCTGAATGTGATACAGTCCGAAAAACAGTCGGTGAACCAGTATTTCCGACAGATGATACTTTAGTGCCGGGAATTTTTGTAACAAAAAAACGGCTCAGTAGATGTTTTTGGTGAATGAAGGGTGGCACATCGCCACTCTTTTTTGATATATCAAAATGTCACTACCACCCCGTGTAAATCGGATTAGTACCCCATGTTCTATGAATTAATATAGCGGGTAATATTTTTAACATAATAAAAAGAAGCGTTTTGCCTGTTTGGAGGAAGCAAAATGGCAGATTCCGGGAGTGGCGATTCTTGGAAACTGTTTGAAAAAAGTCCAAACCGCTTTCCAAGTCCGCGAATGATTTGTACATTTGTGACATTATTTAAAAAACAATGACGGAAGATATTCAAAAAGCCTGCGAAATTATGCAGGCGGGAGGCATAATACTCTATCCTACAGATACGATCTGGGGAATTGGTTGCGATGCGACCAACGAGAAAGCCGTACAAAAAGTGTACGAGTTGAAGAAGAGAACGGACAATAAGGCTATGCTGGTATTGACCGACAGTTCGGCAAAACTGAGCATGTACGTGTCGGATATGCCCGATATAGCTTGGGACCTGATCGAAGTGGCCGATAAACCGCTTACGATTATCTATCCTCATGCAAAGAATCTGGCGAGCAATCTCTTAGGTGAAGACGGAAGTGTCGGCATCCGGGTGACGAACGAAGAGTTTTCCCGTAAACTGTGCGAACGTTTCCGCAGGCCATTGGTTTCCACCTCTGCGAACGTGAGCGGCGAGCCTTCTCCGGGTAATTTCAGCGAGGTGTCGGACAGTATTAAGAACGGGGTCGATTATATTGTGAAATATCGCCAGGATGATATGAGCAAGGCCAAGCCTTCCAATATCATCAAATTAGGAGACGGTGGCGTTATCCAGGTAATCAGATAAAAATGAAGAAGAGCAAGCAGGCTGGAAAATACATATTATCGGATTTTATATCGGCTTCGGTAGCGTGGTTGCTATTCAATATCCTTCGCTATGAGGTGTTCGCCATCGATGAGGGAGCAGATAGTCTGCTTGATTATTTGCAATATCCGGGTGTGCTTGGCGGCCAGGTAGTCATTCCTCTTTTCTGGCTGGTGCTTTATTATTTTTCGGGATATTATAACAAGCCGTTCGGGAAGTCCCGCCTCACCGAACTTTTCTCGACATTCATTACCGTGCTGATCGGGACGGTTTTCGTCTTTTTTGCATTGCTGCTCGACGATATTCCCCGTTCGATCGATATCTATTATAAACTGTTCTTCGGAATGTTCGGATTGCAGTTTTTCATAACCTATATCCCGCGTCTGCTGATTACGCAAAGCGGGATGAGGAAGATAAAGAACCGGGAGTGGGCGATGAAGGTGCTGATTATCGGTGCGGGAGGGAAGGCTGTCCGCATCGCCCACGATTTGTATCGCCTGGGCTATGATATTTGCGGCTTTGTCTCGGAAGACGAGAGGACGCCGGTCAAGGCCGACCGGAATCAGGTGCTGGGGACGGTGGAAGATATTCCGGTCTTGATGGAAAAAGAGAATGTGGATGAAATCGTTTTAGCTGTCGAGTCGAAGAATAATAAGGCGCTTTTAGGAATCCTCTATTCGCTCTACCGGTATAAACGTCCGATAAAGGTGTTGGCGGACCGGTTCAATATGCTTTCGAAAATACAGCTTCGGACGATACGGGGAATCCCGTTGGTCGATGTGACGGATAACAACTTTTCACCGGCCGAACAGAACATAAAGCTTTTTCTGGATAAAGTCTGTTCTGTCGTTGCACTGCTGTTGCTCTCTCCCTTATTCGCCTATATCGCATGGCGGGTGAAGAAGGATTCTCCGGGGCCCGTGTTTTTCCGCCAGGAGCGGATCGGTTATCTCGGACAGCCGTTTTGGATGTACAAGTTCCGCACCATGTATGTCAATGCCGAAGAGAACGGCCCGTCGCTTTCGTCGGAAGACGACCTGCGTGTAACGCCGTTCGGACGTATCATGCGGAAATACCGGTTGGACGAATTGCCGCAGTTCTGGAACGTGCTGAAAGGGGATATGTCGCTGGTCGGACCGCGCCCCGAACGGAAATATTTTATCGACGAGATCGTGAAAACGGCTCCCTACTACTATCTGTTGCACAATGTCCGTCCGGGCATTACCTCGTTGGGGATGGTGAAGTACGGCTATGCGGCAAGTGTGGACAAAATGGTGGAGCGTATGGAATATGATATATTATATTACGAAAATATGTCGCTGACACTGGATCTGACAATTCTGATCTATACAGTTAAAACAGTAATTACTGGTAAAGGCGTTTGAGGAATTAAGAATTAAAAAATAGAGGTGTTGATTATGAAGGATAATTTTCAATTTTCAATTTTCAATTTTCAACTTTTCTATCGGTTCCTGTTATGGCGGGACAAGCATATAAAAGAGAAGCATTTCATATTGATCGTCAGTTTTCTGGTCGGTATTTGTACGGCAGCAGCAGCTATTGTCCTGAAGTCGATCATTCATTTTATACAACATCTTCTGACCGGCAATTTTAATCAGGATGGGGCGAATTACCTGTATCTGCTTTATCCGGTGATCGGTATCCTGCTTGCCGGTTTGTTTGTAAAATATATCGTACGGGATGATATCAGCCACGGGGTGACGAAGATACTCTATGCCATTTCCCAGCGGAAGAGCCGCATCAAGCCTCATAATGCTTGGACTTCCATTGTCGCCAGTTCCGTCACCATCGGTTTCGGCGGATCGGTCGGGGCAGAGGCACCTATTGTGTTGACAGGGGCTGCGATCGGATCCAACTTGGGCCGTCTGTTCCGCATGGAGCAAAAGACTTTGATGTTGCTGGTCGGCTGTGGGGCTGCCGGGGCGATTGCCGGTATATTCAAAGCTCCGATTGCTGGGGTGGTGTTTGTGGTGGAAGTGCTGTTGTTGGACCTGACGATGACGTCGGTACTTCCTTTGCTTATCACTTCGGTGACGGCTGCGACTGTTTCCTATATTTTTACGGGTACGGAAGCAATGTTTCCGTTTTCCCAGACCGAAGCGTTTGTGATCGAGCGTATTCCTTATGTGCTGTTACTAGGTGTTTTCTGTGGTTTGGTGTCTCTCTATTTTACCAAAGTCATGAACCGGGTCGAGGGGATGTACCGGAACTTGAATAATTACTGGAAGAAATTCGTCGTTGGGGGGATCATGCTGAGTGTGCTGATCTTCATATTTCCTCCGCTCTATGGTGAAGGTTATGATACGATTTCGTCTTTGTTGAACGGGCAGTTCTCCCATATAATGGATAAGAGTATGTTCTATAGTCTGAACGATACCTATTGGGGATTGCAGATATTCCTTACGCTGATCTTGTTGTTTAAGGTTTTTGCTTCGAGCGCGACGAATGCTGGAGGCGGTTGTGGTGGTATATTTGCTCCCAGTTTGTATTTAGGATGCATTGCCGGATTCGTGTTTGCGCATGCGTCCAACTATTTTCCCTTTACGATGTATCTGTCGGAGAAGAACTTCGCCTTGTTGGGAATGGCGGGTATCATGTCCGGTGTCATGCATGCGCCGCTGACCGGTGTCTTCCTAATTGCCGAGCTGACCGGCGGGTATGCTCTTTTCCTTCCACTGATGATCGTATCTGTGAGCTCCTATATCACGATCAAGATGTTTCTTCCACACAGTATCTATTCGATGCGTCTGGCCCAGAAAGGGGAGTTGCTTACCCATCATAAAGACCGTGCCGTGTTGACGTTGCTGAATACCGACAGTGTGATCGAGCGCGACTTCCTGACTGTCTCTCCCGAAATGTCCTTGGGAGATATGGTGAAGGTGATTGCCAAGAGCGGGCGAAATATGTTCCCCGTTATCGACGAACGGGGTATCCTGTTGGGGCTTGTTCTGTTGGACAATATCCGGAACATTATGTTCCGCCCTGAGTTATATAATCGGTTTCACGTCTCCAAGTTCATGGTTTCGGCACCTGCCAAGATCCAGGTAGGGACGCCGATGGAACAGATCATGCGTATCTTTGACGATACGAAGGCCTGGAACCTGCCGGTTGTAGACGAGGAAGGACGGTATATCGGCTTTATGTCCAAATCGAAAATATTTAATTCATACCGCGAAGTGCTGGTTGAAAACTTTTCAGGAGATTAAAAAATGAAGAAAGAAGATTTACGAATCGTTTATATGGGCACTCCCGATTTTGCGGTGGAGAGCCTGCGTGCCTTGGTTGAAGGCGGATACAATATAGTAGGGGTGATTACGATGCCGGACAAACCGGTCGGCCGTCATGGCAGTGTCTTACAGGCAAGCCCGGTGAAGCAATATGCCCTGTCGAAGGGATTACCGGTACTCCAGCCCGAAAAGTTGAAAGATGAGGCTTTTCTTTCCGAGCTGCGGGCTTTGAAAGCGGACTTGCAGATCGTCGTCGCTTTCCGTATGCTGCCGGAGGTTGTCTGGGATATGCCGCGTCTGGGAACGTTTAACCTCCATGCCTCTTTGCTTCCCCAATACAGGGGGGCAGCTCCTATCAACTGGGCGGTGATCAACGGAGATACGGAAACCGGTGCGACCACCTTTTTCCTGACTCACGAGATCGACACAGGTAAGATCATCCGCCAGAAGCATTTGCCTATAGCCGATACGGATGATGTGGGGATCGTCCATGACGGCTTGATGACGATGGGAGCCGGGCTAGTACTGGAAACCGTCGATTTGTTGTTGGAAGGAAAAACAGATGCCGTTCCTCAGGAAGAATTTTATAAAGATCCTTCCGAACTCCGTCCTGCTCCGAAGATTTTCAAAGAAACTTGCCGTATCGACTGGCTTCAGCCGGTGAAAAGGGTTTATGACTTCATCCGCGGCCTGTCTCCTTATCCGGCTGCCTGGACTGAAATCGTTTCTCCGGAGGGCGTGCGCACCGCGCTGAAAATCTATCAGGCAGAGAAGCGCCCTGCCGCACATGAACTTCCCGTCGGAACCATCCGGACCGACCGTAAAAGCTATATCGATATCGCGGTGGAAGACGGCTATCTGCGCCTGCTGTCGGTTCAGTTGGCAGGTAAGAAACGTTTGCCTGTTACGGACTTTCTGAACGGGTTCAAGCAGATAGGAGAATATAAAGTCGATTGATAAAAGAAGGGAGATGTGTCGAAAGCCCCTTTGTTCCCGCGCTTGACGGCTATGCCCTCAATGTGGGAACAAAGGGGCTTTCGACACATCTCCCTATGTTCGGTGTTACCTGTATCCCGGCTTATTTCTGTTTCCGGCTGAATTTGTCCAATACCTTTTCCTGGAATAACTGCATCAACTCGTAGAAGCCGGGGATAAACATCGTTGCAAAAATGGTGTTTACCGCCATGCCGAATACGACTGCCGCTCCTAAGGATAGACGGCTTCTCGCTCCGGCTCCTGTTGCAAACAGCAGAGGCATCACCCCTAAGACGAATGCGAATGAAGTCATCAGGATCGGACGCAGACGGATATGGCCGGCTTCGAGTGCGGATTCGCGTATCGGATTGCCGGCCTTATGGTAGTCACGGGCAAATTCGACAATCAGGATGCCGTTCTTCGCAGAGAGGGCGATCAGCAGGATGATACCGATTTGTGTATAGATGCTGACCGGCACGCCCATGACGAAACAACCCAAAATGGCCCCTAACAGGGCGATCGGAAGTCCCATGATGGCGGCGATCGGGCTTGTCCAACTTTCATACTGGGCCGAAAGAACCAGGAAGGCGACCAAAAGAGCCATTGCAAAGACGAGCATGGTGGTGGAGCCTGCTTTCGTTTCCTGGTAAGCGACGGATGTCCATTCATATCCGAAATTATTGCCTAACTGCTCTTGTACGAGCTCTTCCATAGCCTGGATCGCTTCACCGGAGCTATATTTCGGATTGGCTATGCAGGTGATGGATGCCGACTTATACATATTATACAGGTTGATCTGATCCAGTCCCAACTGCTCCTTCACCTCTGTAAAAGCGGAGAAAGGAACCATTTTGCCGGAATTGTTTTCGAGACTCAGGTGCAACACATCGTCTATAACTTTTTGAGCTTGGTCGTTGGCCTCGATCTTTACCTGGTAGATACGCCCGAATTCGACGAAGTCGTTTACATAGGCGGCTCCCATATAGTAGCTTAGAGTCGCAAAAACCTGGTTGAGCTGCAGGCCGAGCAATTGCACCTTGTCGCGGTCGATAGCCAGGTTATACTGGGGGACGTTGGCTTGGTACATGCTCGAAAGGCTGAGCAATTGCGGCTTGCTCCGGTACGTGGCTTGCAGTGTTTCGATAGCATGCTGCATCTCCGTCGGGACCAGATTATTACGGTCTTCCAATTGGAGTTGCAGGCCTCCCGAAGCTCCCAATCCGGGGATTGCAGGGGGGACCATTGCGAATATCTGTGCTTCCTGGATGCCGTAGGCTTCGCGGTTGAAACGGTTTACGACAGCCGAGGCGGTATGTTCTTTGCCTTTTCGTTCGTTCCAGTTTTTCAGGATCACGAAATAGGTCCCTGCGTTCGAGAGTTCGCCGCCACCCATGATAGAGAAACCGTTTACTCCGATATAGGTCTTGATTTCAGGATAGCTGTCGAGGATCTTGTCGATCTGCTTTCCGACTGCTTCCGTACGGTTCAGGCTGGCTGCCGGCGGGAGCTGGGTGGATATCAGGAAATAACCGTCATCCTCTTCCGGGATGAAAGTGGTCGGCCAACGCATAAACATGACGATGGCAATGGCCGTTATGATCCCGAATATCACCATCGTGACAAACGGGTTCTTCAGCATGCGGCCGACGATGTCGTCATATATTTTCTGGGTTTTGCCGAACACCTTGTTGAAGGCTTTGAATACAAAGAATTTCGGTTCTTTGTTCGCTTGCAGGAACAGGGCGCACAGGGCCGGCGTAAGCGTCAGCGAGTTGAACCCGCTTAAGACGGTGGCGGCAGCGATTGTCAGGGCAAATTGTTTGTATAATTGGCCGGAGATACCGCTGATGAAGGTCGTCGGGATAAAGACCGCCAGCAATACCAGCACGACGCCTACGATCGGGCCGACAATTTCACCCATAGCTTCGGTCACGGCTTCACGGGCGGTATATTTCCCCGTATCCATCAGCCGCGACGAGTTTTCCACCACCACGATCGCATCATCCACCACGATCGCGATGGCCAGGATCAACCCGAACAAGGTCAACGTATTGATCGAGAATCCTAAGGCCGACATGACCGCCAGTGTTCCGATCAGGGAGACGGGGATGGTGATGCAGGGGATGATAACGGCACGGAAATTCTGGAGGAACAGGAAGATAACCAGTATGACGAGGGCTGTCGTCTCCAGGAAAGTGACGAGCACTTCGTCGATGGAGGCATTGATTACCTGTGTCGTGTCCAGTGTCACATCATAGACGACGCCTTCCGGGAGGTTGCCTGCCAACTGTTCCATTTTGGCCCGTACCCCTTTGGCCACTTCCAGCGAATTGGAACCGGGGAGTTGGTAAATGGCTATGGCGGCACTCGGCTGTCCTTTCAGTTTGGAGGTGACATTGTAGGAAGAACTGCCTAATTCGATACGGGCGACATCTTTCAAGCGGAGTATCTTGCCGCCCTCTTCCGTACGGAGGATGATGTTCCCGAATTCTTCCGGAGTCGTCAAACGGCCTTTTACCGTCAGTGTGTATTGGAACGGATTGTCGGCTTTGGCTATCGGTTGCCCGACGTAACCGGCCGAAACCTGTGTGTTCTGTGTCGAGATCGCCTGGAAGATCATATCCGGCGTGAGGTTGCGGATGCGCATGGCGTTCGGATCGAGCCATATACGCATGCTGTAGCTTCCGGCTCCCATGACACTGACGGAGCCGACACCCGGCAGACGCGTCAGTTCGTCCGTCATGTTGAGGCTGGCGTAGTTGCTCAGGTACAGCCCGCTGTAAGTGGAGTCACGGGAGCTTAGCGTCAGCATCATAACGATGTTGGACGATTGCTTCTTGGTGGTGATGCCTTGTACGATCACGGCTTCCGGCAGACTGCTTTGTGCAATGCTGACACGGTTCTGCACCATGACGGTCGCCATGTCGATATCCGTACCGACAGCGAACGTGATGGTCAGTGAATAGGCTCCGGAACTGGATGAATTGGAACTCATATAAAGCATGCCGTCTACACCGTTTACCTGTTGTTCGATGGGCAATCCTACGGTCTGCGCTACTGTTTCCGCATCCGCACCTGGGTAGAAAGCCGATACCTGTACGGTCGGCGGCGTGATTTCCGGATATTGCGCGATGGGAAGTATGTGTAGCGTGACCAATCCGGCTACCACCAGGATCAGGGCGAGGACGGTAGCGAATATCGGTCTGTTTATGAAGAATTTTACCATAGCTTTTTATTTTATAGGCTTAATACTCATACCGTCTCTGACTTTCAGCAGGGCGGTTGTCACATACCGTTCGTCGGGGCGGATACCGCTGATGACCTGCCGGAGCGTATCGTCCACCAACTGCCCGGGTTCGATGTGGCGGTAGCGCACGATGTTCGAGTCGTTCACTATATAGAGGAATTTTCCCAACTGGTCGGTCCCGATAGAGGCGTCGCGCACGAGGACAGCGTCTTTCTGTTCGCTGTAGGGCAAGGTGATTGTAACATACAGCCCGCTTTTCAATTCGCCGTCTTTATTTTCGAGATTGGCGCGGACGTTCAGCGTACCGGTCGACAGGTCGACGTTGGGAGAGAGGTAGTCGAGTGTCCCGGTATAACTTTGCCGTCCGTCCTGTCCGAGGCGTATGGAAACATGGGTAGGCATCTTGACGTTCGGATCGTTCTGGTCGGCAATCATTTTCATCCGCATGAACTGGTTGTCTTCGATATTGAAGTTGGCGTACATGATGTCGTCTTTGTATAATGTAGCCAATGTGACGGGTTGGACAGCGCCGTTGATATAGTTGCCCACATCATAGCTTGCACGGGTGACACGCCCGTCGTAGGGAGCCCGGATGTAGCAATAGCCCAAGTTGGTCCGGGCTGTTTTCAAAGCAGCTTCGGCATTATGCACGGATGCCTCCATTTCCGCTGCGGTCGATTCGGCCTGCAAGACCTGTATTTGGCTGACAGCCCCGCTTTTGGCTGCTTCTTTCATGCGTTCGTAGTTGCTGCGGGCATATTCGACCTGGGCCTTTGCCGTGTTTAGCGCGGCTTCCGCCTGGGTGACATTATTTTGGTACACTTCCGGTTCGATCACGAATATCAGGTCGCCTTTCTTCACTTTGGCGCCCGGCACGAGTTGCGAGGATTGCAGATATCCGTTCACGCGTGCTACCAGGTTGACCATGCGGTCGGAACTCAAATAGCCCGGATAGTCTTTTGTCAGCGTGATATCTCGCACGACCGGCATCGCGACGCTTATGGAAGGAGCCGGCATCTCCGTCTGGTGACTTTTCTCTTTACATCCGGCAAGCAGGACGATGGACAATCCCATCATCCCTATTTTAATAGCAGTCTTCATCTCTCTTATTTTTTAATTCGAATAATTTTTAATTCTCAATCTCCCAACCGCTGCCTAAAGCCTGGTAAAGCTGGATCAGGCTCAAGAGGGACGATCCTCTGGCTTGTGTCAGTTCGTTCTCGTAGGAGAGGAGAGAACGTTGTGCGTCCAGTACATTCTGGAAAGGTGTAAGTCCTTGTTTATAGAGGTCGAGCGAAAGTTCCAACGTTTGTTTCCCTTGGTTGACGACTTCCCGGAGCGCGACGATCTGCTTGATCGAGTTCTTATAGAAATTCATGGCATTGTCCACTTCCTGGACGGCAGTCAGTACATCCTGGTTGAATTGCCGGATCGACTCGTCGAGCTGGGCTTTAGCCAGCCGTGTCGCCTGTGCCAACTTCGTTCCCTGGAAGAAGTTCCAGGAGATGGCCGGGGCGATCTCGTAGGTCAAACTGTTATGGTTTACCAGTTTGTCCAAATCATGAGATGCGAAGCCCACCGATCCTTTGACGAAAACCTTCGGCCACCAGTCTGATTTGGAGGCGCCGAGCGATGCCGCCCGTGCGTTTACCAGGCGTTCAGCCTCCCGGATGTCCGGCCGGCGTAGTAGCAGGTTTGCGGGAATGCCGATGCCGATTGTCTCGATGTATTCCGGCAATGGCTTCCGTGTTTCCATGATTTCCCGGACGTCCCAGGGATAAAGTCCCATCAGTACGCCCAAAGCGTTTGTGTACTGGATGATTCCAGCTTCCAGCATGGGGAGAGAGGCTTTTGTGTCGTAGTAGACGGATAAGGCCTGTGCGACATCTAATTTTGAGACAAGCCCTGTTTCGTACCTTTTTTCAGTGATCTTGACGACCGCCTGTTGCGACAGGCAGTTCTTTTTGACCACTTCCACTTCCTGTTGCAGTTCCCGCAAGTTGATGTAGGCGGATGCCACTTGGGCGCAAAGGGAGACCATCACGGCGTTGTAGTCCTCTTTGGAGGCTGCAAAGTTCTCCTTTTGGGCCTTTACGCGGTTGCGGATGCTTCCGAATACATCGATTTCCCAGTTCATAGACAGGGCGGCATCGCTGTATTGGGTTATTGTCTGCGGCAGGTTGCTTGTATGCCCGCTACTTTGTTGCCGGGTCCAGCCGGCAGCGAGTCCCAGGGTTGGCGAATAGCTACCTTGTTGTATACGCAGATTGGCTTTTGCCATAGCGATACGGTCTACCGCCATCAGTACGGAGTAGTTCTGCTTTACGGCTACTTCAATCAGCGAGTCCAGGGTGGGATCATTGAAGTTTTTCCACCACTGGTCGTCTACCGGTAATGTCTGTTGAAAATCACTGTCGTTTTCCTGCCACGCTTCCGGTAATGCGTGATCCAGGTATTTGTGTTCTTTCTGCGCCGGCAGCGTTATCGGCAGGAACAGGCAGAGCACAGCATAACACCATGTACGTATGTGCATAATTTTTTTGTTTAGATTTAGCAATTAAAGAACAGACTTGCCGTATAATTGTTTGCCTCTTTTTATTTCTTTCTGTTTATTTTATACGTGGGATGCTTTGTATCTTTGCCACGAAATGAAATGAGAATAACAATGGGAAAGAAAGAAGAATATAAAGAAAAGAATCTACGGTTTTTAGAAGAAGTGGCTACCGGTGAGGGAGTCGTCAAGCTCCCTTGTGGTGTGTTGTATAAGGAGATAGAGAAAGGGACCGGTGTGGTTTCACCGGAACTGACGGATGTCGTCTCTGTCCATTACCGTGGAACGCTGGCCAACGGACGCGAGTTTGATAATTCCTGGAAACGGGGATGTCCGGAGGCATTCCGCCTCAATCAGGTGATCGAAGGATGGCAGGAAGCGCTCCGGCGGATGCATGTGGGAGACCGTTGGATGATTTATATCCCGTATACATTAGGTTACGGGACACGTACATCCGGTCCGATCCCCGGTTATTCCACACTGCTGTTCGAAGTCGAACTGTTGGGGATTGCATAATTTTCCTTAAGGCTCTTTTTCAGTTTCCGATAGACATATATGAATGCCGGGACGAGGAAGAGGTCTGCTGCTATCCAGGCGGTCGGATCGCCAAAGCAAACAGCTAAGAATCCGAATATCGGTACGGCATAGATACTGACCAGCGTGCGTGCGATCATTTCGGAAACTCCGGAAAGCATCGCCAGATTGGTGTATCCTGCGCCTTGTATGGTGTAGCGCAGGATACAGAGCAGCCCTAAGATCGGAAAGAAATAGCAAGAAACGTGTAGGAAGAGTACCGTGTTTTTAAGTATTTCCGTTTCCGAAGCGTCTACGAACAGCAATGATATCTTGTCGGAGGCCGACATCAGTATTGTAAAAGTGAAGACGGCATAGATCATCATCAGCAGCGAGCTGGCTTTGATCCCCTGCCAGATGCGTTCGGGTTTTCTGGCTCCGTAGTTTTGCCCCGTATAGGTAGCCATCGCTATACCTAAGCTTTCAAAGGCACAGATAAAGAACATCTTGATTCTCATTGCTGCTGTGAATGCGGCTACACAAGCTGTTCCCAAAGCGTTATTGGCACTTTGGAGCAGGATGCTGCCGATTGCCGTAATGGAGAATTGAAGTCCCATAGGTACTCCGATGTATAAAAGATTTTTAGCCAGTGGAAAGCGGAATTTGCGGTCGTCAGCCGTCCCTTTCAGGACTGGAAAATGCTTGTACATATAAAAATAACAGAGAAGTGCCGACACACCTTGTGACACGACGGTGGCGATACCAGCTCCTAACACGCCCCATCCCAACACGAGGATACAGAACAGGTCGAGCACGATGTTCAATACGGTAGAGAACAGCAGGAACCAAAATGGTGTTTTACTATCGCCGAGTGCACGTATGATGCTGGACAGCAAGTTGTAGAAGAACGTACAAGGTACTCCGATAAACGTTACGAGCAGATAATAGTAAGCTCCGTGAAAAATATTTTCCGGAGTCTGCATACTTCTCAGGATATCTGCACAGTATACGCTTGTCAGAACCGCAATGACGATCGACATCAGGGCTGCCAGTTGTAAACTGACCGTCACGTACCGTCGCATTGTCTTGTAGTCTCTCGCCCCGAATTTCTGTGCCACCGGAATCCCGAACCCGCAACAACACCCGTTGCAAAATCCTAAAATCAGGAATACGACCGAAGTGCTTGCCCCGATTGCTGCCAGATCATTGATCCCTAAGAATTTTCCAACGATAGCGGCATCCACAAGCGAGTAGGTTTGTTGCAATATATTTCCAAGCAACAGGGGGAAGGTGAAATTGAGAATAAGCGGCAGGGGAGCACCCTCCGTCATTTCTTTAGTAGTAGTTGCCATAAATGTGATACCTAAACAATTTTGGGAGACAAAGATAGAGAAAAGGATGGGAAGTTGTTCCGATAAGCGTATACAGATAGCAAAAAAATAGCGATGAAACTTCAATGCCTCATCGCTATTTTTTTATTAAGCTTAATCGAGTTATTCTCCTTTTTCGATCTGTTCCTGTACGATCGCATCTACGACAGCGACAGTCGTCAGGTTCAGGATGTCACGCGTAGAACTTTCCACGTCGGTGAAGTGGATCGGTTTGTTCAAACCCATCTGGATCGGGCCGATCGTTTCGCTGATGCCGAGTGTGTCGAGCAACTTGTAAGCACTGTTGGCAGAACTCAGGTTTGGGAAGATCAGCGTGTTGACATCTTTGCCTTTCAACTTGTTGAACGGATACATGTCGTCACGCAGTTTCTTGTCCAGAGCGAAGTTGACCTGCATTTCTCCATCTACCATCATGTCCGGATAGTTTTTGTGCAGATAGTCGATCGCGTCGTGGACCTTCAGCGGGCTACCCTGCTTGTCGGAACCGAAGTTGGAGTAGGACAACATCGCCATAACCGGTTCGTGCGCGAAGAATTTCACAGCATCTTGAGTCAGGCGGGCGATATCGATCAGTACTTCTGTCGACGGATGGCGGTTGATCAGCGTGTCGGCAATAAAGAACGTACCTTTCTTGCAAGTCAGGATATTCAAAGCACCGAAATGTGTGTAAGACGGACGGATACCGATGATCTGCTCTGCCATTTTGGTCACTTCGGAATAGCGGCTGTAAACGCCTGTCACGAAAGCATCGGCATCGCCTGTCGCAACCATCATCATACCGAATGCGTTGCGGTCGACCATCTTTTCGCAGGCTTCCGCATACGTGACACCTTCGCGGGCTTTCTTCTCAGACAGGATCTTGGCATAACGATGGCGGCGTTCTGTCTCGCGGTCGTGACGAAGGTTGACGATTTCGATCCCTTCGAGGCTGATATTTTCTTCGGCTGCGATCTTTTGCAGGCGTTCTTCGTTGCCTAAAAGGATAGGGATGCAGATACCTTCGGCTTTCGCTTCGGCAGCGGCTTTCAGCATATTGCCGTGGTTGGCTTCTGCAAATACCACCCGTTTCGGGTTGGCTTTAGCCATATCGGTGAACGAACGGAGCAGCTTGTTGTCATATCCCATCATTTCGCGCAAGTGGTTGGCATATCCTTCCCAGTCGGTGATCGTCCGGCGGGATACGCCCGAGTCAATAGCTGCTTTGGCAACGGCACAGGAGACACGAGTCAGGAGTCGCGGGTCGAGCGCTTTCGGCAGGATGTAATCGCGTCCGAAAGTCGTCCGTTTCAGTTTGTAGGCAGCATTCACGACGTCGGGAACCGGTTCTTTGGCAAGTCCGGCGATTGCGTAAACGGCTGCTAATTTCATCTCTTCGTTGATTGCTTTGGCGTGTGTGTCCAATGCGCCGCGGAAAATATAAGGGAATCCTAATACATTATTGATCTGGTTCGGATAGTCGGAACGGCCTGTGGCAAAAATAATATCGTCGCGTGAGGCCATTGCATCGGCATACGAGATTTCCGGATTTGGGTTGGCCAAAGCGAACACGATCGGGTTCGTATTCATGGAGCGGACCATATCTTGAGTCAACACATTGGCGACCGATAATCCTAAGAACACGTCAGCTCCGACGACGGCTTCCGTCAATGTCTTGATGTCGCGGTCGGTAGCGAAGAATTTCTTGGATTCGTTCAAGTCCGTGCGATGTGTGGAGATAACCCCTTTGCTGTCGCACATGATGATGTTTTCCTTCCTTGCCCCCAACATTATATATAGTTTCGTGCAAGAGATGGAAGCGGCTCCGGCGCCATTCACCACGATCTTCACGTCCTCGATCTTCTTCCCTGCGATCTCCAGCGCGTTGATCAAGCCTGCGCCGGAGATGATAGCTGTCCCGTGCTGGTCGTCGTGCATGACTGGAATATCCAGTTCTTCTTTCAGGCGTGTTTCGATCTTGAAACATTCGGGAGCTTTGATATCTTCAAGGTTGATGCCTCCGAAAGTGGGTGCGATGGCCTTTACCGTTTCGATAAATTTGTCAGGGTCTTTCTCGTTCACTTCGATATCGAATACGTCGATACCTGCAAAGATCTTGAACAACAGTCCTTTTCCTTCCATCACCGGCTTGCCGGCCAACGGACCGATATCTCCTAATCCTAATACGGCGGTACCATTCGAAATAACGGCAACCAAGTTTCCTTTAGAAGTATATTTGTAAGCATCCAACGGATTCTTTTCGATTTCCAGACAGGGTTCGGCAACGCCGGGCGAATAAGCCAGCGACAAATCCATCTGGGTACTATAGGGCTTGGTGGGAACGACTTCTATCTTTCCCGGCTTGCCTTCCGCATGATAGCGAAGTGCTTCTTCTTTAGTGATCTTAGCCATAGATTATTTTATAGTTTTTAATTTGTTGTTTGTCTTTCGAAAATTGCACACAAAAGTAACAAATTATTATGAATATGGTGTCGGTCGCTTACATTTAGTTGCTCGAATTTTGTGTGTTTGCTGGTCTCGGCTATTTGTTTTATCTTCGCACCTTTAATTTAATAGGGGGGAATGTGAAACAGACAATGGCTAAATATATGAAATGGCTGCTGCCGGCACTTTTTATAGTGTACTACAGTAGTATTTCTTTATTTATGCACGTCCATGTCGAGAATGGCACGACGATTGTCCATTCGCATCCATTCGAGAGAGCGGCAGACGGCACCTACCATCATCACTCGTCTCTTTCGGAAATCCAGTTGTTCCATTTGCTGACGACTGTTCATGTGCAGGATGGAGCCATCCATTCGCTGCTTCTACAAATTTATGTTACACCGAATTATAAAATAATTGATAATCCGGTCTATCCGGATTATTTGGTCCCTGTCTTAGGGAAACTGTCTCTCCGCGCTCCTCCTTTTGTCTGATAAAATAGCGTCTGTCCGTTAGTGGAGTATCAAAAAGCTTTCACCTTCTGAAAGATAGTAAAAATAAAGTTTCAGTTTGTTTCATATAGGTGAAACTTTATTTTCCCTGGTAGGAAACTTTATTTTCCATTGCATGAAACAAAATTTTCGTGCAATGGAAACAGCTGTTGTCTGCAAGGCTTTCCAGCGGCAGATGCATAAGGTGTGTATTTGTTTTTTAATCATTATTTTATCAAAACAAACGAAATGAATAAAATTATTATACTTATACTGTGTCTGTGCTGTGCCTTTACGATCGCGCGGGCGGAGGAGGGTCCTGCCTTGAATCCATCGGACGCGAACATTGTCGGTCATGTGGTGGACCGGAAAACCGGCGAACATTTGTCCTTTATTACGATCTTTTTGAAAGGGACGACTATCGGGACTTCGACTGACGGCACGGGGCATTATTATCTGAAGAACCTGCCGGAAGGAGAGTTTACGGTCGTGATGAAGACGATGGGCTATAAAACGATCGAGACGCCCGTGATGTTGAAAAAAGGTAGGACGCTGGAAATTAACTTTGAGGTGGAAGAAGAAGCCTTGTCTTTGGATGGAGTCGTGGTTTCGGCCAACCGGAACGAGACGACTCGGCGTATGGCTCCGTCGCTTGTGAACGTGCTGGATTCGAAAATGTTCGAGACGACGCATGCCACTTCGCTTGCCGACGGGCTGAACTTCCAGCCGGGCGTGCGGGTGGAAAACAATTGCCAGAACTGCGGTTTCCAACAGGTGTATAAAGAGAAAAACGAAAAATCAAGGGTAAAAATGTAATACATTGATATACAAATAATAATGGAAGATGTGAGAAAAAACGAAAAATCACAATGCTTCGCATTTGGTTCGCATTTAAACGTAAATTGTAGGAGGAAAATGGGAAATTTGTTCACGTTGGGGATAGTGATATTGCCATTGTGTTTTTTTTGAAGTTATTTTGGGCACAATTTAGGTGCTGCGAGGCGTTTTGGGGTTAGTACAATTTTGAATGCAGACATCAGAAGGAGGCTTTAAACGGCCTCCTTCTGATGTCTGATGGCAGGTGTTTGGTGGATGAAAGAAAAAATATTTTATTCAAAAACTTCCAAATAATAATTATTTGGTATATTTGCACATGAAAATCATACGATATGGCAAAGGTTATCCATGTGCATTTACTGCATAACATAGACGGATCGAGGCGAAAGGACTGGTATTTCAGCTCCATTTCGGCCGTTTATACGGTTCTGACGGCCGAACAGGTGGGAGCGACAAAGAATTACTTGCTTCATGCCGGGTTGTCCGGGAATGGCACGGTATGCACGAAAAAGGCTATTATAAAGCAGTCTACGCTTATTTCGGGCGGTAGAAAGGCTGGTGATTAGAACGAAAAAATAACGCCGTTAGATAGGCTTTCGGACGTTATTTCCTTGAATGCTGAATGAGGGGGCGCAATGCCCCCTTTTTTTGTGTCCGTTTCGATTAGGGGTTACCTTTGGGGTTACTGTTAGGGGTTACCCTTTTGTGAAGTTAGGGGTTACCTTAGGGGTTACTTTTCCGCTTTTTTGAGTGTGCGCCCGAAGTAGGAAACTTAGACCGAAATGCAAACAAGTGCCGTTTTTCCACGTTTTCAGAGAGGAAAAACGACACTTATTTTACGCTCACTCCTTATTATATATGGCTGGATATGCCTGATAAATAGTGATTTCCGTCAGTTTTCATGCCCCGATGACCTTAAAAAGGGTGTGCGTGCGCCTGTATTGTGCCGAGTGTGCGGTTATTCGAGGCGGACAAGACCGCGCACGAGAGCGACACCGTGGAACTGGCTTTTCGATAGCTCGAATGGAGGATAGCTGTCGTTATCTGATACAATAAGCACGTGACTGCTGTCAGACCCCGGCATGATACGTTTGATGAGCGGCCCTTGTTTGGTGTCGAGTACGTATGTCTTATTCCACTGAAAGAACAAATCATCAAGAGGAACACGCTGGCAAGCTACAAGGTCACCTGAATAATAGGTGGGCTGCATGGAATCACCTTTGACCTGAATAAGAAAGTCGGCTCCCTTGAACGCAGGAATGACATATCGCTCGCACTCGTACTCCATCACGGACGTGTCGCCTGTGAATGCACCTGCCATTGCGCTAAGAGGAATAAGTGGAATGCCTTCATTGCTATTATCTGGAACACGATGTGCTTTTTCTCGCTTCGGGTATGGAGAAGTTTTTTGACTTTCTAATAATTCGGAAATTCTATCAGGGGAACTGTCTCTTATACACATCTCCGAGCCCACGAGACATGCGCAGATCTCGT
>OWKP01000934.1_pt1 | contig 19971 bp, 16 predicted proteins | sample 1732991 | NCBI WGS metagenome assembly OWKP01 (sample SAMN05065777, study PRJEB22554) | human gut metagenome | biome: ENVO:2100002; feature: ENVO:00000062; material: ENVO:00002003 | host: Homo sapiens | place: USA
CTACACCCTAGAGTTCGTCGGCAGCGTCAGATGTGTATAAGAGACAGATCCTGTTCGTATCATCAATTCGCCTGCTCCACATACCACTTAAATTATCTTTTAATGGCTCAGGTTTCCCGATACCCTCAAACGTATTTCTTTGAATATCCTTGATAAGACTGTTAATTTTTTTCAATTTTTTCTTATCCTGCATCTGCCAGTATAAATAATCATTCCATGCCCGGTCTTCCCATAGCAGTCTCATTCATCTACCTCTATCAGGTCATGTTCTGTGAAGTGCGCTTTACCGTCTTTAATATCCTGTGCAATTTTTTCCAAATATCGAATATTACTTTCAGAATAAAATGGATCTACAGATACCTCAAAAGGAATACGCTTTTCTCTGCTTACTTTCTTAGCAAACACCGTAAACGCTGCACTCATGGAAAGACCTAATTCTGAACACACCTGTTCCATGCTCTTTTTCACATCTGCATCCAGTTTGAAATTAACATTAACTGTCTGTGCCATATACAACACCCCTTTCCTGCTTATAGCATATGCCACTATAAAGAAAAAATCAAGAATTTTTCTTTGTTTTGTACAGTATACGCATTTTTTATATATTGATACGTCATATTAAAATGGTCATATTAAAATTAAGAATCATATTCTGCTAAAAACTGCACGCAAAAAGGAGCCGGTTGCCCGACTCCTTTTGCTGTAACAATTGAAAAATATAACCAAATTACTGTAAGAGAGAAAGAACTCCCTGGTTGGACTGATTTGCCTGTGCAAGCATAGACTGTCCAGCCTGTGCAAGAATGTTGTTCTTGCTGTAGTTAACCATCTCTTTTGCCATATCTGTATCACGGATACGAGACTCAGCAGAAGATGTATTCTCGGAAATGTTATCCAAGTTGTCGATGGTGTGCTCTAATCTGTTCTGTACAGCACCGAGTGCAGATCTCTGGGAAGAAACCTTGGCAACGGCATCAGCAATTGCATCAATTGCATATGTTGCTGCTGTACCGGTAGCATCCTTTACATTAATTCCCTTGATACCAAGATTTGAGGAATTCATAGTATCAATGTCTACCGTAATCTTATTCGTCATATCAGCATCTGCTCCAACATGCAAGTTAAACGACAAAGTATTTGCTACAGTTGCATATCCCTTTGTAATAGCATAAGTAGTCTTACCATCTGCTGTCACACCAGCAGCAACTGTTGCCTTTTTGTCAGTTGTTCCAATATTATTGGCTGCTGTTAATTCCTCTTTGATCATCTTCTCAGCCTGTGCCTTTGTAATAATTGAGGAATCATCACTATCTACACCAGCAGTTGCATCTGCATCTGCCATAGCCTTCATTGTAGTATCATCTACTTTTACAGTGTCTCCCGCATTTACAAGTTTTTTTACATCTGTAAGTGCATCTTTTCCCGTCGGAAGTGTTGAAGCCCACTTAATATTGCCATTATCTTCATACGCTGTCTGCCCAGCAGAATTAGTAATTTTCTCAATTGAATTATCTGCTGCTTTTGTTGTTATAGTATATGTCTCATTATTAACAGAGAATGTTGCACCAGATGTATATGCACCAGCAGTTGTCGGGACGATTAATAACTTTTTGTCAAGCGCAGTTCCCACATCAGCCTTAGAAGCACCAATCGTATACTGCTTTCCTGCAATCTTTACACTGTCTCCAGTTTTTAATTCATCCATGGTAAATGTTGCGCTCTTAGCACCATCTGCCAATGTTCCCTTTAAGCCTGCATCATGAGCATTCATATATACATTCTTTGTTGAAGAATCATCACCCTTTAACAGATAAATCTCATTGAATTTTGTAGTCTCAGCAACACGATCTATCTCTGTAGTAAGCTGATCCACTTCATCCTGAATAGCCTGACGATCATCAGACGAATTTGTTCCATTTGAAGACTGAACTGCAAGCTCATTCATACGCTGTAACATGCTGTGAACTTCTGTTAAAGCACCTTCAGCAGTCTGTACAGATGATACACCATCCTGTGCATTGGAAGAAGCCTTGTCCAATCCACGGATCTGCTTTCTCATCTTCTCGGAAATGGTAAGTCCTGCTGCATCATCTGCTGCACGGTTGATCTTGTAACCAGAAGATAACTTCTCGGTTGACTTAGCCTGTGCTCCGGATGTGATACCAAGCATTCTGTTTGCGTTTGCTGCCTGCATGTTGTGTTGTACTACCATACTCATAATTGAATCCTCCTTGAACTCCCGCTATGCGGGGTATTATGTCTTTTCCTCCGGAAATCCTTTTCCTGAGGTTGTTTCTTATTGCACCACGTCTGCGGTGCGTCACAAGCATCTGAGATGCTTTGCAACCTTGTATATTCTGCCGTACACCTTACGATATACCGCAATAAGCGAAGCGTCCCGGGTGTGCCCCGCTTATTACCAAATGTTTGTGTGATGCTAAGCGTTAAATTTATCTTTTAAACTCTCTGCATCTTTTTTTGCTTCTGCTTTCATCCGCTCATTCCACAGAATTCGTTTAATCTCCTGCTGTGCCTCCCTGGAAATACCCGGCTCTGCATAATAGGTTTCTCTCTTTCGTGCCGGATTTTCTTCCGTGGTACTTCTGGCAATATTAAGTTCCCTCGGAGCATCAATGAGCAGCCTTGCGTGATTTCCCGAACCACCTACATAGACCACACGGATGTTATCACCAATGTTTACATATTGCCCCTGTTTCAATGAAAGTTTCAGCATTTTGTTACCTCCATGTATGTATTCCATACCCTGTTTCCTCGGGTATGTCCTGCGCATTTTCTTACGCATCTGCATTTTTATAAAATGCTTCTTTTCTTTTTATTTCAAAAATGCGACAATGTTTTATAGAATGTTGCATTTTATGTCACAAAAGCACTTTATTTTTGGCTTGAAAGGAGTAATTTTTATGGGAACAACACAACCGATCCGAAACTGACAGGAACTGCAGAATTTCAGTTCATACTACAAGCAGGTAAAACCGCATCTGCGTAATTATACTTTAGTTGTATTGGGATTGAACACTGCACTGAGAATCAGCGATCTATTAAATCTTCGCTGGAGAAGTGTCTATGATTTTAAAAAGAACTGTTTTCGGGATCATCTTTTGGTATGGGAACATAAAACAGGAAAAAGAAATTATATTGCGATAAACCAGAACGCGAAAAATGCCCTGTATCTATATTTTATGGAAAAGAATCCCGATCCGGAGGAATATGTTTTCTCCAAACGGACAAACCCTTATAAACCGCTCAGCCGTTCACAGGCTTACCGCATTATTAAAGAAGATGCCTCACATACAACCAGTGAAGAGGCGATCAGCTGTCATTCTCTCCGGAAAACCTTTGGCTATTATGCATGGCAGGAAGGAGTCCAGCCAGCACTTTTAATGAATGTTTTTAACCATTCTTCGTTTCATATCACGAAACGTTACCTTGGAATTGAACAAGACGAAAAGGATCTTGTCTATCTGAATATTAATCTGTAAAACATTCGGGGAATGCTTTGTTGCGATACCATGTACAAAGCGTTCTCTTTCATAAAATGTTTGACTTTAATCATAAAATGCGTTATTCTGTTTTCAATAAATATCTATATTCCAAATCTGATGCCAGGTCGTTGTTACCAAAAAAGGCAGCACGCAGCAATCATGGGGAGCATTTCGCTCATATATCACAATTGGAATTAAAATTTCATAAACGTGTCATAGCAGAACTGTTTCTTATTATTTCATATTGTAAAAACAGACGTTTATGATATATACTAAAGGAAAGGCAGGATACCACATGGAGAAATCTGACATTCTGACAGCTTCACTGCCAGATGCCAACTATGAAACAACCGATCACAGCACCATTTTTGATGATGTTTTCCGAACAATTGCTCAGAAAATGCCACAGCTTCTGATTCCTCTGATCAATGAAGTATTCCACACTTCTTACAGTGAAGAAGAACATTTTGAACAGTTGCGGAACGAACATTATGAAAAATATGGCACTGTGATTACAGATTCTATTATCCGGATTGGCAATCACATTTATCATCTGGAATGCCAGTCCTCGAAAGACAAAACGATGGTTATACGAATGTTCGAGTATGATATTTCGATTGCGATCGAGCACGCTTCTTATGAAAATGACGAAATCTGGGAAATTGAATTTCCACAGTCCTGCGTTCTCTATATCCGTAACCACCGCGATCTCCCGGACTATCACGAAGCGGTCGTGAAGTTTGCGGATGGACAAAAAATGCGCTACCGTGTTCCAATTTTACAGGCAAAAAAGTATACCGTTGACCACATTTTTGAGAAACGGCTACTGATTTTGCTACCGTATCATATTTTACGGTATGAGCACTTTTTGAAGCACAACGGGACGGATACCAGAAAGTTACAACAATTGTTAGCTGACTTCCGTAAAATTAACCGAAGACTTGAAGAAACAGCTGAAAAAGAAAATAAATCACATCTTTATATGGATATGATTGTTCTGATTGAACAGATTGCAGATTATATCATTCCAAAAAACAATACCATTAGGAAAGGACTGGGTGATGTTATGGGTGGCAAGATTTTAAAATTACGGTCGGAGGAATTGCTGGAACTAGGCGAAGCTCGTGGCGAAGCCCGTGGGGAAGCTCGTGGAAAAGCAAAAGGCAGACTTGAAGGCAAACGCGAAGAAAGACTCGATGCAATTCAAAATATGATGGATCTTGGATTGACAAAAGAACAAATTTTAAGAAAATATTCTCTGGAGGAATATGAGGCAGCATTGCGTTCTATGCCAGCAAAAGTATAACCGAAAAGAAAATTTAAAATATTTTCTTTTCAGGGGTTAAGGAATGCTTCCATCGTCCGATATATTATGTGTAAATAAAAATGCAACATTCTATAAAAGAATGTTGCATTTTTATTTCTATATTTTACTCAAACACGATCCTATTTATACTACTTACTTTTTATGGTATCTTCAAACGCTTTCCGCACATCATCATTATGGCTTGTGATAATAAGGACTGCATACTGCCCTTTCGTAAAAACCAACCCATCCTGAATCCGGCTGACCTGCTTCGGTTCATAGGACTGCAACAAATTATACCGATCCTGCTGATGCTTTGTCAGGCTTTCTTTTGCCTCATCCACATCTGCCTTATCTTTCACGGCAATCACTACAATTTCATCTGCTTTGTGTCCATCCGAAGAATAGCTTACAAAATAACTGTCCACTTTTTTATAGTCCATGTCAGAAATATGGGAAAACTTATCTTCTGCATCTTTTTCTGTGCTGCTGGCATTAAGCATCTCCGGCAGATCCGGATCCGCTGCTTCCATCGCCGTGCGCAGGTCATACATACTGACAGAACCGGAAGTGTTTTTCTTCGCACCACATCCCACACACATTACCAGCATGGTCAGCACCAGCAGAAGTTTCCAACCCGTTTTTTGTTTTTTCATCTGTTATCTGGCCTCCACAGTTTCTTCCGTACTGAACGTTGCCCCATTTTGTGCCGCATTATCCATGGTCATATCCTTATTTCCGATATCAGCACTTGCGCCATCCATCATCATGCCATCTCCGTTTGCAGATTCCAGTCCCTGAAATGCTTTCTGGACAGCCTTGTCGATTTTTTTCTGTTCTTTTTCGCTGATATTCTGGCTTGTATTGTCCGTGTTATATCCCGGCATGGTAACATTAAACAAATATCCTTTTCCATCCGGATCCTGAATCCAGTTGTAAGTTCCCAGACTGTATGGCATATCCTTATAGTTTCCGGACATCAGGAAATTGTCAATGGAAGAAGCTATGGCATTTGCCACCTGCGCTTTTTCCTCTGTAATATCCTCTTTAAACGCAACCATGACCCCGCCAAGCTTTTTGTCCATAGCAGCACGCAATGCTTTCGGCAGATCATATATACTGTCCACTGTTTTCTTATTCTGGTATGCCATATTGTACTTTAATGAGTTAGCTGCCGGGAAGTAATCGCGATCCCAGCTCTGGGACTGTCCATACATGGCATCCGTCACATTAAAGTTCGCATAATTTCCATTTCCTGCATCGGAATAAATATCGGTAATGTACCAGTCTCCGTCAATTTTTACCACATCCCAGCTATGGAATTTTTCTGTATTATGTTCCACTTTACATTCAATTCCCATCATCTGCATGAACATGCGGAATGTCGTCGCATAACCGACACATACGGCATTGTGGTATTTTAACACACCGTATGGATTATCACAGTCTTCCTGTGTACTCGGAATAACGGTCAGTGCCCCGGAATCCTGCTGGAGCTTTTTGGTCATCCAGTCATACACCGCCTTTTCCTTTTCAAAATCAGACATACTGTCCGTAATCTTCATATCTTTGATCGCTTTTTTTGCCATATCAAGGGTTTCTTTTTCTTTGTCTGTCAGCTTTGAAGTATCGCCGGATTTGTAGGCATCCGAAATATTTGTGGTAGGTTTGATCTCATAATTATCTGCGATCTTTACGTAATCCTCGGTAGTCTCAGGATTTTCTTCCTTTTTCTGCTCTGCAATATAGGATTTTAAAGTCACCAGATTAAACGCAGAAATCGTGGTACTTCCCACAACGCCTGCTGCAAGAATCACCGCTACAATCCCTTTCCATGCACCGCCTTTTTTCTTTTCTTTCTGCTCCGGCTGCACCGGATTACTTTTTACGCTTTCATAAGTTTCCATATGTATTTACCTCATATTTTAATTGATGTATTTTTCTACTGCACCTTTATTATAGCAGTTTCATATCCAAAAAAGGCTATCTTTAAAGAAACTTAAATAAATATTAAGATCCGTCTGTACGAAAAAAGGACATCCACAGCGAATGTCCTTTTCTCCCATATGGTATCATCCTTATATTGCATCTTCCTCAATATGCTCCCTGCCCTGTGCAATGATTGACCGGACGTGGTCATCTGCCAGGGAATAAAAAACAGATTTTCCCTCCCTGCGGCATTTGACTAACTTATTCTGTTTTAAAATCCGAAGCTGGTGGGAAATTGCAGACTGTGTCATTGACAATACCGCTGCAAGATCACAGACACACACCTCTGCTTCAAACAGGACAAACAGGATGCGGATACGGGTGGAATCTCCAAACACTTTAAATAATTCTGCAAGATCATACAATTCCGTTTCTTCCGGCATCGTGTCATTCACGATCTTTAGCAGATCCGGATGTACCTGATTTTCACTACAGCATTCAATCTTTTCTTTTTCCATGAAGTTCCTCCTCTCCACCGGAACATTTCCGGCAGAATTATACCCTATAATTTTTTTACAAAAAGTGCGCGGATTGCATTCAGCACAGCAATCACCATAACACCGACATCTGCAAAAATTCCCATCCACATATTTGCAATACCTATCGTTACCAAAAACAGGCAGAGCAGTTTAATCCCGATTGCAAAACAGATATTTTCATATACAATCCGCAGGCACTTTCTTGCGATACGGATTGCTTTCGCAATCTTGAGCGGATCATCATCCATCAGTACCACATCTGCTGCCTCAATCGCCGCATCCGATCCAAGTGCTCCCATAGCGATTCCGACGTCAACACGGGAAAGCACAGGTGCATCATTGATGCCATCCCCGACAAAGGCAACGGTACTCTTTTCTTCCCTGGTCCGCAACAGTTTTTCCACTTCGGAAACTTTATCTGCCGGAAGCAGCTGGGAATGTACTTCCGTGATTCCAACCTCCCCTGCTACCTGCTGTGCTACACGGTCATCATCACCCGTCAGCATTACCAGCCGGTGCACACCGGAATTTTTTAGTGCCTGCATGGCAGCCGCCGCATTCGGCTTAATCATATCTGAAATCAGTATATGACCGGCATAGACACCATCGACTGCCAGATGTACGATTGTACCGGTACAGCTGCAGTTGCGGTACGCAATTTTTTCTTTTTTCATGAGTTTGTCATTTCCTGCCGCAACCCTGTGTCCGTCTACCGTTGCGATCACACCATGTCCACCGATTTCCTGTACATCTGTGACCCGGTCCACATCCAGTTTCTTACCATAGGCTTTCTGCAGGCTGATACTGATCGGATGTGTGCTGTGACACTCTGCCAGTGCCGCATACTCCAGCAGCTGTTCTTCCTTTTTCGTATATACCGGATGTCCGGACTCAACCGGACAGCTGCCGGATGCACAATTTGTTCCATGAATTCCGCAGACTTCAAATACCCCCTGCGTAATTGTTCCTGTCTTGTCGAAGACAACCGTGCGCGTTTCCGCAAGTGCTTCCAAATAGTTGGAACCTTTTACCAGAACACCCTCTGCACTGGCACCTCCGATTCCTGCAAAAAAGCTGAGCGGAATACTGATAACCAGCGCACACGGGCAGCTGATAACCAGAAATGTCAGTGCACGGTAAATCCAGATGCCCCAGTCTGCCAGAAGTCCCATAAACAGCATGCGGACAAGCGGTGGCAGTATTGCCAGTGCCAGCGCGCCGTAGCAGACTGCCGGTGTATAGTAATGCGCAAATCTGGAAATAAAATTCTCGGAACGTGATTTCTTGGAACTTGCATTCTCCACCAGATCAAGAATCCTGGAAACCGTAGATTCTCCGAATTCTTTTGTTGTACGGATCTTTAACAGTCCGGAAATATTGATACATCCACTGATGATTTCCTCTCCCACGGCGACTTCCCTTGGAACACTCTCTCCCGTCAGTGCACTGGTATTCAGGGAAGAATGTCCTTCCACAACCACACCATCGATTGGAACTTTTTCGCCCGGCTGTACAATAATCACCGTGCCGATCTCCACCTCATCCGGGTCTACTTTTTCAATCTGACCGTCTGTTTCAATATTTGCATAATCCGGCCGGATATCCATCAGATCACTGATATTCCGGCGGCTCTTACCGACTGCATAACTCTGGAACAGCTCTCCGATCTGATAAAACAGCATAACTGCAACGCCTTCTTTGTAATCGCCGAGGGCGATCGCTCCGACGGTTGCCACTGCCATCAAAAAATTTTCATCAAACATCTGCCTGTTACAGATTCCTTTCCAGGCTTTCCGCAGAATATCATAACCGATCACAAAATACGGAACCAGATAGAAAAGAAACTCCAGCCACTTTGGTATGGAAACAACGCTTCCTGCAATCCCGATGATAACCAGAAGCACTGCCGCCACAATAATTCGTTTCAATACTTTTTTCTGCTTTTTATTCATGGTGCCCTCCAATCTGACTGATACCTATGGGAAAAGCCGGATTTAAAGAAAGATCTCACAATCATCTTCCACTTTCTTACAGTTCTTTAACACATCCTGCATAACCGCTTTTGCATCTGCACCCTCTTCAAATTCTACGTTCATCTTCAGTGTCATGAAATTTACAGTTGCATCCTTTACTCCGGTAGTAGCTTTTGCAGCTTCCTCCATTTTATTTGCACAGTTTGCACAGTCCACATCAATTTTGTAAGTCTTCTTCATAGCCGGTTTCCTCCATACTTTCCTTTTACATTTTATCGTTCTTTCATATGAGCATTTGTTCATATGTTTGATTTTATTATAGCGCAAAATTCGTAAATGTCAATATATTTTTAATACTTCGGGATTATTTCGGAATTGAATTTTTCCATACCATTTTTTTAATAAACAGATTTGCATGTGTTTTTTAAGAAAATCAAGTGCTCGATCACTTTCCAAATTGATAGTGGACATATAGAAAATAAATGATTGATTATGTCCCACTTGCATTGTGTGTTGGGACATATATGAAATATTTTCCCAGCTATGTCCCACTTGCCACCGCCATCAGGACATATTCATAAACTTTCTTGATATATGTCCCTCTTCTCTATTCTTTTGGGACATATTACATAATTTTTCTACATATGTCCCATTTCCTTTTATATCCGGGACATATCGCATACTTTTTTCACATATGTCCCATTTAAACATCTTCCCCGTATTCACCGTCTGTTTCCGGTTCTTCATAATCATCTGAGCCATCATAAATGTCCTGCATCAATGGTTCTTTTACTATCGTTTTCTTTCCAATAAGCACTGCCGCTACGGCTGCGGTAATCGGTACGGTCAGCACAACCCCAAGAGTTCCCGAAAGTCCCTGCATAATTTCTGTTCCGATTACATAAGAATTGATCAGCTGATTATAACTCAGATTGTATGCATAATTGACAACGAGCGTAGACAACGAACCACCGACATAGGCAAAAATCAGTGTATTTGCCATGGTTCCCATCATATCGCGCCCCACACGGATTCCCGACACAAACAACTCTTTTGTCCCCAGCTGCGGACTGCGTTCGTGCAGTTCCTGAATCGTGGATGCAATTGACATGCCAACATCCATGGTTGCCCCAAGTGCTGCTATAATGATTCCCGAAAACAGAAGCTGTCCTATTTTTATGTGTGTATTCTGTGCCACATAATTCAACGTTTCGATATCAGACACATTATACCCGGTAATGCCTGCGGCTTTTCCAAACACAACTGCGGCTGCGGCTGCCACAACCACACCGCTGACCGTTCCCACCACTGCAGATACCGTCTTTTTAGAGACTCCGCCCAAAAGCCACAGGGTCAGCAATGTCGAGAGAATGACAACAACAATGGTAATACCGATCGGTGAAATACCCCGGTACATCAGCGGAAACATCAGATAAACAATACACACACCGGTAAATGCCAGACTTGCAATGGCTTTGACTCCTTTTTTCCCACCTATAATACATATCACCAGACAGAAAAAAAGTACAAACAGATAAATTGCCATAGTACGGTCTTTGCTGTATACCGTAACGACAGCATTATCATCTGTGGAACTGACAATGACAATTACGCGCGAACCAACTTCACAGTTCTCCATGCCAAACAAGGAACCGCTTGGATTGACGGCATCAAACTCTTCCCCTGCATATGCTCCGGATTTGACCTGTACGCGCACCTCCTGTGTCCCGTATCGGTTTCCATCTTCTGCCAGATTATCTTTCGTGATCTTTGTCACGACTGCTTTCTCATAGCTTTGCCCTTCCGTGGAAATCAGGGATACTTTTTCGAACTGGTTTCCTTTGACTAATAACAGTAGGAACCCCACCAGACAAAGGGTTCCCACTAAAACTTTTTTCCAGTTTTTCTTCATTATTATTTAGCTGCTTTCTTTACTGCTTTCTTTGTAACAGTAATCGTAATTGTTTTACCTGCTGCCTGATACTGGCTGGTTGCTGCTGCCTTCACCGTAATTGTAACCTTTCCGGCCTTTTTTACGGTAACTTTTCCGTTCTTATCAACAGTTGCAATCTTTTTGTCGGAAGAGGTATAGGTAAGCGGTGTTTTTGCTTTTGCATTTAAGGAAAAGGCTTTGTCTCCTACGGTTTTTTTGTAAGAGTTCTTCGCCTGAATGGTCTGCTTTACCGCATCTTTTACGATCGTATAGGTAGTAGATCCCTGTAACGTTTTTCTGGTCGTTGCATCATAAGTTGTTACAGAAAACTTTTTGTCCGTTACTTTTACTACGGAATAGGTTGGTGTCCAGGTCTGGCTTCTCTCAGAAATGAAGTCCTGTTTGGAAGCAATCAGGTTATAGAATTTTGAACCTGTTGCAGAGTTTGCTTCTAAATATACGGTTCCTTCCGGATTGGTAACGGTTCCGCCAACGGTCTTGTTTACGATTTCATAGCAGTTATTCTGTGCCTGATAATCACTGTCTTTTTCAGCTTCCTCTACAGATTTGTATCCATAAGTGCTGTAAGAAGTATGATCCTTTCCATCCCCCTCAAGCTGGAAGGTTCTGGAATAGGTATGATCATGTCCCTGCATCACCACATCAATCTTATACTTATCCATCAGTGGAGTAAGCTGTGTACGAAGCACCATACCATCGGAATCGGAATGGTCGTAACCACTGCCGTAAATATCCTGATGGAATACCACAATACGCCATTTGGCATCTTTATTCTCATTGATTGCTTTTTTCATGACATTCTCATGCGTTGCACAGTTATAGTTGTTTGTGTCAAGAACAATGAACAGGACATTTCCATAACGATAATAGTAATCGGTTCCTGCCTTTGTCTTTCCCTGTACATAACTGGTATCGGTATCGGAAAAAGCATTTGGATTATTAAAATGCAGGCTGTACTGATTCGAAACACTGTCGTGGTTACCAATGGTCGTTGCTACCGGAAGGGAAGTCAGTGCCTCTGCCCCAAGATATCCTGCATATTCCCGCTCGTTGCTTCCGTAGTTCACCTGATCTCCTGCTGACACAAGAAAACTTACATCGGAATGATCCTCGAGTGCTTCATTTAATACGTTGTTCCAGTTATAGCTGTCATTTCTTGCAGCAAGATTTTTTTCCGGTGCAGAAGTTACAACATTTCCTGCATTTTCCATCTTTTCACTCTCACTGCTGGTCTGGCCTTTGGAAGCCCCGATCTGCGGATCTCCGACATACAGGAAAGAAAATTCATCGAATGCCTGTGTGGTATAGTTTTGTGTATCCTGCCACTTTCCATCCTGAAATACCTGATAATAATAGCTGGTATTTTCTTTGAGACCGCTTACGGTTACTTTATTGGAAAAATATTTCGTGGTATCTATGGTCACAGCTTCGGTCTGCGCTCCGGTGAACTCTGTCGCACCATCCATATTCTGTCTGGTAGAGATTCTCACCTTTGGAGTCTCAGCCGTTTTGCTGTACCATGCATAATTTAATTTTGTCTCATCCGCACCCGGAGTCAGTGATACATGTTCATACTCACTGCTATAAGCAGCCCAGTTCTTTTTCCAGTTGCTCCAGTCTGTAGACTCCCGGGAAGCATCATTCCAGTGTTCCGTTGCTGCTGCAATCTTTGTCGGGATACCAGTGGCAAACATTCCTGCCAATACAGCGGTGGAGAGAACTCCTGCTGTAAGTTTCATCACATTTTTTCTCATAATTCTTTTGTTCTCCTTGTGAAATCTGTAAGATTTATTACAGGATTTATAATAAACGGGTTATGTAAGATGTACTATCCGGTTTCTGTAATCCTTTTGTAAAAACAAAAAGAGTGGATGCTTTGGGACATCCACTCCACATGCCGGCTATGCCATGCCGTTTACGGTTTTATATTTATAGAGCATCTCCGCGTGGTTTTGTTCTTCCACCTGGATATCTGCCAGAAGTTTGCGCACATCGGAATCCCCGAATGCAAACACATCGGTATTATACGTTCCGGACACCATTTTTTCAGAACCAATGCTGTCTGTAGCAAGGAAATTATCGTTTTTCTTATCTTCCGGATTGGTCATGGAATCATATGTTGCCTTTGGCTCATACATCTTTCCATCCCTGTCATTGACGTTGCAGGACGGGACACTGCCTTTCATGACCTGTTCCAGAGACTCCACATGCTTTTGCTCCTTTTTTTCCAGATCGGCAAACAAATCCCGAAGCACCGGGTCCTTTGCTTCCTGTCCGTAACGTTTGTACTTCTCCACGCAGGAAAGTTCCTGTGTGTGCAGATCCTCAATTGTAGCCATCTCTTTTTCTGTTAAAACCATGGTTTAACCCTCTTTCTTTCCATAAGATAATCTTGTTGATTGCAGAACATGAACACTCCGCAACCTTCTCCTCTAGTATCTGTAAAAAAATACAACACATACCTGGTAAAATTTCGTCAAAAAGGGTTGAAACTTCTCACAACAGATTGTATAATTTCGTTTGTATTTTATACAATGTTTACAAAAAGGTGGATTATTTTATGGAAGAACGAGAAAAATTAAAATCCCGTCTGGGATTCATTCTCCTGTCAGCCGGATGTGCGATCGGAATCGGAAACGTATGGAAATTTCCATACACTGCCGGACAGGGCGGAGGCGGTGCCTTTGTGCTGTTTTATCTGTTGTTTCTGATTATTCTCGGACTCCCGATCATGACGATGGAATTTGCGGTTGGGCGTGCCAGCCAGAAAAGTCCGGTCAAAGCCTACCAGGCACTGGAAAAACCCGGACAGAAATGGCATATCCACGGGATTATCACATTGATCGGCTGCTATCTTCTTATGATGTTTTATACAACGGTCACCGGCTGGATGCTTCATTATTTTTATATGACGGTCACCGGACAGTTTCAGGGACTGGATGCCGACGGTGTATCCGGACAGTTTACCACAATGCTGAGCAAACCTCTGACCATGGGCTTCTGGATGGTGGTAGTTGTTTGCGCCGGCGTATTTGTCTGCTCCCGTGGACTGCAGAACGGTCTGGAAAAAGTAACAAAGGTCATGATGACTTCTTTGCTTATCATCATGATCATTCTGGCGGTCAACAGCTTTTTTATGGATGGGGCAAAAGAAGGCCTTGCCTTTTATCTGATCCCGGACTTTGAACGGATGAAACAGATCGGTATTGCAAAAACCATTACGGGTGCCATGAACCAGGCATTTTTCACGTTAAGCCTTGGAATCGGCGCGATGGCAATTTTAGGAAGCTATATCGGAAAGGAACGCTCTCTGCTTGGTGAATCGGTAAATATTGCCATTCTGGATACGTTTGTTGCTATCACCTCCGGACTTATCATTTTTCCGGCATGCTTTACGTTCCATGTTGACCAGACTTCCGGACCAAGCCTGATTTTTATCACCCTGCCGAATATTTTTAACCATATTCCGCTTGGCAGACTCTGGGGAAGCCTGTTCTTTTTGTTTATGTTTTTTGCAGCGTTTTCCACAATCCTGGCAGTATTTGAGAACATCATCTCCTGCGGTATGGAACTGACCGGATGCAGCCGCCAGAAATCCTGTGCCGTTAATCTGGTACTGATCATTGTACTCTCCCTGCCATGTGTACTCGGATACAATGTATGGAACTGGAAAGGTTTTTCAATCTTTGGCGGGTCTGTGCTTGACCTGGAAGATTTTCTGGTAAGCAACCTGTTCCTGCCTCTCGGTTCCCTGGTATATCTGCTGTTTTGCACAAGCCGCTACGGCTGGGGCTGGAAAAACTACACAACCGAAGCCAATACCGGAAAAGGATTAAAAATTAAAAACTGGATGCGCGGCTACATTACCTATATTCTGCCGCTGATTGTGCTTTTTATCTTTGGATTTGGCATTTATGATAAATTTTTTACAAACTAAGGAGGATTTCTTATGTATCACGCAAATGAATCACGTTACGAAACCATGAAATACCACCGCTGCGGCGACAGCGGACTGATGCTGCCGGAAGTATCTTTGGGCTTCTGGCACAATTTCGGAGATACCGGTGTTTATGAAAATATGAGACAGATGTGCTTTACGGCATTTGACCACGGGATCACACATTTTGATCTGGCAAACAACTATGGACCGCAGCCGGGCAGTGCGGAGGAAAATCTCGGGAAGATCCTTCGGGAAGAGCTTTCTTCCTACCGCGATGAACTGATCATCAGTTCCAAAGCCGGTTTTGACATGTGGCCGGGACCTTATGGAAACTGGGGCAGCCGCAAGTACCTGATTGCCAGCCTTGACCAGAGCTTAAAACGGCTCGGTCTGGACTATGTGGATATTTTCTATCACCACCGCATGGATCCGGATACGCCGCTGGAAGAAACCATGGGTGCACTCGACCAGATCGTGCGAAGCGGAAAAGCACTGTATGTCGGTCTGTCCAACTACGACGGGGAAACGATGAAACGCGCGGCTGCCATCTTAGAAGATCTGCACTGCCCGTTTATTATCAACCAGAATTCCTACAATATCTTTAACCGTACCATTGAAGAAAACGGTTTAAAACAGGCCGCAGCAGATGGGAAGAAAGGAATTATTTCTTTCAGCCCGCTCGCGCAGGGTATGCTGACCGACCGCTATCTAAACGGTATTCCAAAAGACAGCCGTGTCAACACGGACGGACGTTTCCTGCATGCGGATCAGTTTGATGAAAAGCGGATGGCAAGTATCCGGAGCCTGAATGAGATTGCGGCTGCCCGTGGTGAAAGCCTCGCACAGATGGCACTCAAATGGGTCATCCGTGACGGTGTGGTCACTTCCGTTCTGATCGGAGCTTCCCGCCCGGCACAGATTCTTGAAAATCTGAAAGTGTTAAACTCTGCTCCGTTTACGGAGGAAGAATTGGAAAAAATTGATCAGTGTGCACTTTCTCTCTAGGTAAAACAAAAACCCCGGATATTTATTTCCGGGGTTTTGTCTTTTCCTGCATCTGCTATTTGACTTTGACTTTTAATTTTAAAACTTTGGTCTTTCCATTGTTTAAGGTTACTGTCACGCGAATGGACGCAGTTCCTTTTTTGTTCGATTTTATGGTACCCTTCTTGTTTACAGATGCAATTTTTTTGTTATTGCTCTGATAAGAAATGCTTTTTACATTGTCCATATTTAAGGTGGCTGCCAGAGAAACCTTCTTTTGTTTTCCCTTCTTCACCTGAACGGTTTTATTCTTCAATGTAACCGTTTTTAATATTTTCGTTGTGACCTGATCCATATCTTTCTGATCCATAAGGACATAATCCTTATTGGAATCTGCTGAAAAATTCACATTTCCAGCTTTTGTAACCGTATAACTCTTGTCGTTTACAAGGACATAGGCACCTGTCTTTTGATCTTTTGCACACACATACAGCTTATTTCCGGTCTGTATGTCTGCTGTATTTACGGTCAGTGTATAGCTTACGTTGCCAGCCGGATCGGTGACCTGGATCGTCACATCTGTGTGTTTTCCATCGTTTTCTTCCAGTATCTGATTTATCAGATCAGCGGTCACCGTTGTTTTGATGGCTTTATTTTTCCGGGTTCCGGTAACGGTTACGGTTGGTGTATTTTGTCCGGCCGTGTTTCCATCGGACGGTGTTTGTGTACCAGCTGTATTTCCGTTAGACGGTGTTTCTGCATCGGTTTTGTTTCCGTTGGACGGTGTTTCCCCTCCGGCTGTGTTACCACCCGAAGTATTTCCGCCACCAGAACTTCCTCCGGAAGATGAGCCGCCTCCAGTCGTTCCACCGCCTCCGGAAGATGAGCCGCCTCCGGTTGTTCCACCGCCTCCGGAAGATGAGCCGCCTCCGGTTGTTCCACTTCCTCCAGAAGATGAGCCGCCTCCGGTGGAACTGTCCTCTTTGATTGTAACGGTCGCGGCTTCACTTGTCACTGTTTCGTAATAAGTCTGTCCATCCTTATCATCCGGCTCATATACTGCCTTAAACTGATAAGAACCGCCACGTTTTAAGCCTGATACAACCGTATCGGCTTCCCCATATACGAGTTTTTCCTGTGCCTTTATTATGGTTCCGTCCTGATAAAAAGAAATCGAACCAAGCGGAATACTGCCATTTCGGACTCCATCTACCTTTGCATACAGATGTACGGAATTACCGTTTTCTGTCTCTGCCGTAAGACGAATCGATGGTTTCGCCGCTGTAATGGTAAAGGTTCCGACTTTTTCCGCTATCACATCGTACTGGTTTCCAGTTACTTTAAACCACACCTCATAGCTGCCCGGCTGCACCGGAACAACATTTTTCCCATCCTGCCGATAGAAAACTTCAGGCTTTACCTGCGAATCTACCGTCTGTCCGTTGTCCGTTCGGACTACATTTACCGTGGAAACAAGGCAGCTCTGTTTCAACCCTGTGTATGCAGCTGTCTGCTGGATGGTATCATACTGCATCTTTACGGCAATTGGATTTACTGTCACGGTTTTGTTTGCCTGAGAAGGAAGTGCCCTATCATTTTCATTGGTTGCTCCTGCATAAGAAACTGTAATTGCATTTTCTCCCATATGAAATCCGTTTGTCTCTGAAACCGGAATCTTTATGGCTGCCTCTCCGTTTTGAAGCGTGATGCCGGATACTTCATAAGGGGTCTGGTTAATGTATACCGAAAAACCAGCAGACGGCACGTTCTGTCCCTGTAAGCGGCTATCTGTATAGACCGTCTGCACGGTAAGATTCAGTTCATCCTGCATGGACACGGCCGACGATGGTAATCCATTTATCGTAGTGGTTGTTTCCTTTGAAGTAACCGTCGAACCGGATGTATCCGGATCTTTGTTTACAATCAGAATTACGTTCTGTTCGATCTGTTCATCTGCTGAAAATGGACGGATTGTGATATAGTAGGTTCCTTCTTTTACCGTAGAACCCTCAGTCGTGCGATAGCACATGGGTGTGATCGCATTCTTCTCTATTCCCGTTTCGAACATCAAATTAAAATTTGGAATACAAATAAAACTACCTTCATCATTCGTAACCGTCTCTGAAGAAAGTGTTTTCCCGTTAAATGTTACTTCATATTCCATCGGAACAACCCCTAGATCCCGATCATACTCATCCGTTTGCTCCAGCCAGGCTACCTCTGCCAGATATGGTTTTGGATCCTTATTTTTATACTCACCGACTTTTGAAATCTCCGAAACTGTTGTGGTAATTACCGGATTTTTTATGGTCATATTTTTTACCGCAACCGGTTTATCCCCTGACAACTCACTGGTTTTCCAGATTTCTCCGTTTCCAGACGATGTCCGTTCCAGTGTCATTCCCGCCTGTCCGTCTGTCGGTGTAAAAGAAACCGCCGTATCCGCAGCCCTTCCAAGTTCCAGATAGGTGTGACCATACTCCGCAATTCCGGATTTTCCATTTCTTCCATTCAGGGTTTCAAATGTAAGTGCACCCGTAATGGTATCTGTAACATTCAGCTTCTGTTCTTTTCCTAAGATCAGTCGGTTTCCTGCTGAATCCGCACTCACAATCGAATGTATCTGTGGAGTTTCCATCTGGGAAAGATCAATCGCACTTGCCCCTTCCAACCTGACCGTACAGCTGTCCAAAGCTGCCGGTGCAAATGTTCCACCGCCCTTTACTGTGAGGTTTCCTACTTTGCTTATACCTGGAATTCCGGTATAGGACTGGTCGGTATCTATGGTCAGAAATGTCTTCCCTGCTTGATTTTCAGATACTCCGTACACCTGTTTCGTATCGGAACCGGTAAGTGAAATTTCCACATCGCCGGAAACCGTATATTGTCCATCCGCTGCCGGTGGATCCGGCTCCTGCGTGGAAAACCAGTCATCCTGATTTACATATGGTTCAATGGCACCGGATGCATAGATTTCTCCATTTTGCGTACCGAAAACGTGCGCAAGCACGATCTGTGTCTTACCATCATATGTTCCGTTCATGGAACCGGCATAAATATTCCCCAGATTGGTACCACCCCCCGTAATCAGAATCTGTGCCTCTGATCCCGGATGATTCCCCATATTCTTTCCATTCTCATAAAGGGATCCGCCAAAGATATCTACATAGCGGAATCCGCTGTCGCACGTAACACTCTCAAGAACAAGTTTATGCCCATTTGCAAAAATTGCATCGTGCAGACGATTGGAAAACCGCAGCGTAATGTTTTTAAATGTCACATCCGTATTCAGGATAAATCCCCCCTTACGGTTGGAAAAAGTATTTCCATTTCCGTTGACGGTCACGCTTTTATCAAAAATAAACGGTTCCGCAGCCTCGGCATTTAAAAAAGCACCACTTCCCAAAATTGAGATTTCATCCCCATTGCCGGCAGCCGCATAGGCATCCTCAAATAAATTGTAGGGATTTCCATAGCTTCCATCTCCAGAATGGGTAGAATTTCCATCTTTAAATTCCGTATAGATCGTTCTTGCCGCTGTCTGCACAGCCTCCTGCGCCTTTACCGGCACGACAGGCTGCACGGTAATACACATGGTGAGCACGATAAAAAATGCCCATAGACGTTTTACTACATTGTCTGGTTTCATCTGATTGTTCTTTTTCATCCATTTCTCCTGATAATAAGAACAGGGGGATGAGTCAAAAACTCATTCCCCTGTCACTTCATTGATAGTCTCTACCATCATCCTAACATGGTTACCTGTCAGCGTCAACAAATTTATGACCTGTTTTTATACCTGTCTCTTATACACATCTCCGAGCCCACGAGACATGCGCAGAT
>OWKP01000942.1_pt1 | contig 19891 bp, 18 predicted proteins | sample 1732991 | NCBI WGS metagenome assembly OWKP01 (sample SAMN05065777, study PRJEB22554) | human gut metagenome | biome: ENVO:2100002; feature: ENVO:00000062; material: ENVO:00002003 | host: Homo sapiens | place: USA
CCTAGAGTTCGTCGGCAGCGTCAGATGTGTATAAGAGACAGGTTACTTTTACTGTAAATTGTATTTTTTACTAAAACATTTTAATTTTGGGCAGGAGAAAGAAATGGGAGAAAGGCAAAAGGTTTTAACCAAGAGGTTTGTGGCGATAACGTTGGCGATATTATTGCTTGCAGGCATAATTTTCGTAGTGTGGGGAATACCGCGTATTCAGGCAAAACGCAGCTGGTATAAAGAGCCCGAAAACATACAAGTGACGATATACGTCGACGATACCGACCAGGGGCAAATTACGACGAATTTAATAAAATGGGATGACAAAAGAGAAGCGACCAAGGTCAGATTTACGGGATATCCGAGAGATGTTGAAGATTTAACAAATAATCACCCTCCTTCAATTAAAATTGTCGCAAGGGATGGTGTGGTTATTGTAAAAAAACATGTTCCTGATAAATCGAATATAGGTTATGTAAGGAAATTTGAAACAGATTTTAATGGAACTATAGAGGAAAATTATAATAATTGCGTTTATTCTTATAAATTTTATAAGACAAAGGAAGAAGATCACAAAGGCTTTTTTGCCAAAATGGAAGTAAATATTGTATTAGCTGAATAGTAGAGACATTGATAGTAGTTTTTGTATAAATAAAGACAAAAAATGTTGATATTTTTACTTAAATAAGGGGGAAGTAAAGAAATTGTAGAAAAACAGAGAAAATTGTTAAAGGAAAAGATAACATACATAAAAGTCAGGAGAGGAATGTGATGCTAAAAAAACTAATCAAAATAATTTTAATAATGAACTTAATATTGGCGGTTGCAATGCCTGTTACGGGCTGCGGCAATAAGCCGATTGTGTATGATCTTTATGTAGTAGTATACGACGGAGACGGAAAAGAAATAGCCAGAAGTAACGAAGCCGAAGGAGACAGTACAATATTTTCACTTGGAGATACGCCAATTGAAGTTCCCGCAGGGGTAAGAGACCCGGTTTTTCCTTATACTTGGAAGTTTTTTGTTAAAGTACCGGGAGGAGATACACTTCTGGAGCCAGAAGAAAAATTACTTAATGAAAATGATTATTTAATTAAATTTTATTATAAGCTTTATAATGACTTAACCCAAGAATGGGAAGCATTCGGTATACCATGGTTGGAAAAAGGACAGATTTACAGACACAGACTTGAAATAAAGGTTAAACAACTAAAAGATAAAAGTCACTATGACGGATTTAAAGAAATATGCGAAGATGTTTATTTGTGTTTGTATTTTTCATATAAAGGTGTTTAAAGGAGGTTTATCATGAAAGAGGGTTGGACAACAAGATGGAAGGCATTGTTTGTGTGGTTATGCGGTTATCTCAATATTGTGGCATTTGCGTTGGTAGGCGGCTATATGATTGTGAAGTCAGACGACGAAGAACTTAAAAATACTTCCAAAAAAGTTTTAATCGTTACGCTGATTTTTACCGCAGTATCGATGTTTTTGTCGCTTTACAACAATATCGGAGGCATGGCGGATAATTATTATTCGTCTAAAGCTTATTCGGCTTATGACATTATGAGTAATATTACGAATATTGCCAAAATAGTGGTTTTTGCGGTTTGTGCCGCGATATCTTTCTTTAAAAAGAGAACCGATAAAGCCCAACTGCCGACCGAACAAAAAACCGAAGATTCTTCTGTACGGGAAGAACAAAAAGACTGATTTTAATAAAACAGTTACCGATAATTATATTGAAAAAACTGTTTGTCGGATAAAATCAGATAATCATAAACAAACAAAACAGACGATTTTACGACCGTTGACTTATGCGAGGAACTATGTTAACCTGCGCCCCCGAAAAAGCAATGTTCGGAGGTTACGGAAAAACACTAAAACAGATAAAATATACGGCAATATATACGGAAAAATACGAGAGAGCGTAAAAGCGGAAGTTCGCCCAAGCGGTTCAGCGGGCGACTTCGCTTCGCTCTCGCTTTCCGTTCAGCCTTATTATTTTGTAGCGGCGTGTGCTTGTCTGGGCGAGGCGACGCCACTTGTCTATGCCAAGCACACGCCACGGTGTCAATTTAAATTTTAATATGATTTTCAAATTATGATAATTGTGTATAGAAATCGAGCATAATTTGTAATACCCTCTGCAAGAAAATTAAAATATTTTGGAAAAGACAAAACATTATCACATTAGATACACATACGAGATAAAACGCACAAATTTGAATCGCACGCATATATTGACAAATTTGAAGATAAATGTTATAATTTTCAAAACTATTTCATAGTTTCAATGGAAGGGTGCCTATGAAAAAGTTATTTTGCATACTGATAAGCTCCGTTTTGCTTGTATGTGCCGTTTTTGCTCTTGCCGGTTGCGGACCAAAAACGCCCGAAGATAACAGAGCTGTTCGGGCATTAGACACTAGTTTCGTAAATGCTTGGCAAGGTTCGGATGGCACCGTATATGTTGAGCTAAAAGACTTCGAGCATGACGACTATCAATCCATAAGCGATAGCGGACAAGGTGCTACCTCCATTGAATTTTCACTGGACGGTGGTAGTAGTTGGGCGCGTCAAGACCCTGTTGAATATTTTTTCAATCAGACCGATCGCGGTATCTATTCTATCTTGTCGCATGATGGCAATGAATTTACTTGCTATTTGACAGGTTATGAAGGCGAGAATATGCCCCAAAACCCAAAATTCAGTGCTGGCGCCGATCTTTCAATCACCTTCCGTATTCCCGAGTCGGACACGTATAAAGCGAGCGAGTGGTCGACGGCGACAATTTATACGCTCAAAGCTCCCGGCACAGATAACAGCGAAATTTTTGCAAACCATTACGGAGCGTTCCTAGAAGATAAAGAGCAGTATAACTCGGGAATTTCAGCAAACACTTTCGAGAGCAACGGTTTCGTGGTTTACAGAGATAAGGACTTGCTCAAATTTGGTAAAATAGCTTCTAAGGTTTCCTCTGCCGAAAGCGGTAAGTATGACTACACTTTCACCCCTCAAGAGGAGTTGGGCGAGGCAGATAAGAACGAGATTGCAAAGTTCGAATACAAGTTTGTATCCAAACTCGAATATGAACAAAATGCAACGGCGGAGAGTACAGATCTACTGACCTCAATCACACCGCATATACAGACTTACGAAGACAATTTACTTATGTCTGGCACATGGACGGCTGTAACTGTCGACGGTTTTAAGTTTAATGCAACCGACAGCAACTATACTTGGCAATACAATGTTGAATTACCCAATGCCAGTACTCATGAAACGGAGACTTACACCTATACATCATTCATTCTGTTGGTGCGCATTAAGGCAACTGACTCAACTGTACATTCGGGAGTTCACGTTCTTGAATATCATCTTTCGTACAAGCCTGTAGAATAAACAACGTGCTTTGCAAGTATTGTTTGTAGCGACGAGACAATATCCGACAGAAAGACTTTATGCGGAGGTTTAATGTATGAGTTTTGTAAGACAACTGATAAGACATATTGGCAGCTGTATTACGGCAGAAAAAGGCAAGCGTATTTTTTACGCCGTTGTTAACATTGCATTTATAGCGATAGCAGTGCTTTCCGGTTGGGGCGTTTTAAAGGCATGGGAAATAATGTTCAGTGAAACCTTTATTGGGGGATTGCTATTATTGATTGCATGCGCTACGTTTGCGATTCTTTCTTTGATCGACGGCGTGATCGGTCAGTTAATTCATACTGTTGTTAATTTTATTTTTATATTTAACCGAGAAGAGCGTGGCTATGCAATCTGTGCATTCATTATCGCTTTACTATCTATTGTTGCAATGGTGGTGGTAATGGTCATTTTACTAAATTAAATATTTGAGAGTATAAATCCAATAAAAACGAAGAACGACCTCTGATGTTCAGAGGTCGTTCTTCGTTAAATCCAGACTGCTTTTTGTATTTTTCAGACTGTCCATTTTTGTTATTCTACCCTTCGAGCAGCGATTCAAGGATTATACCTTCGGGAGAGTCCGGAATGTTCTCCATAGCGGATACAAGTTTTACTCCGTTTTCTTTCAATGTGTGCTTATGGATAGTCATTTCGTACTTGTCCCGCGAAAAGCGGTCAAGCTTGTAAACGAGGACGTAATCGAACGAATTTTGTCACTGTCTTTGAGCATTTTCTGGAATTGCTCACGGTTGTCGTTTGTGTCGGTGGTAGCGCGGTCGATACAGGTGCCGACAATAACGATGCCGTTTCTCTGCGCGAATTCCCGGCATACCCTTATCTGGCCTTCTATCGACTGTTCGGTCTGATTATTACTGCTGTACCTGGCATAGATTGTTCCTGTTTTCATGTTGTACCTCCGAAGAGTTTTTGGAGTATTGTAGGAATTAAACTCGCAGCCTTTTTGCGACTTTAAGAAAAAAGTTCCAAAAAATCTCAAAAAAGAACCGAAACAGTATAATCTCGGCAGGCCGCTGTCTTTTCGACGGACACAACAAAACGGGAAAAGAGGGGCAGTCAAAGGCGAAAGGGGGAAGCCCCGAAAAATTATTGCGTTCATGGCATAGAAAAGCCGAGAGGAAATCCTCTCGGCTGAAAGTTTTAAGTGATAATTTTTCCCTTTGACGGCAACGAATTTTTCCGATACAAACAAACGGCGAAAAGACGGCTGAGATGTCTTTCAGGTGCTTTTATGGTACACAATAGCTGCCATTTAGGTTACAAACAGGCTACTTTTGTATACTCACGCATCTTTGCCGCTTTGCCTTATAATAGAGGCAGGAGGTCAGAGATGAAGAAACAAGAAAAGCAAATTGAGGTGGAGGTGAACGGAATCCCTGATTTGAACAAAGCACCAAAAGATTTACTGCAACTTATTTGTGCGGCGATGTTGGAAGTGATAGAGTTGTTAGATAAGGAATCACGATAGATTTATCAATTTGTTTTAATAGTCTTTTGTTTTACCCAAATGGGACTTGTCCAGGCAAATCGACCGTCGTTCAACTCTATTCGCAAATAGTAGCAGTCTTCCTGCTTCTCGTGTTTATAGTCAAAGAACAGTGCAGACGGATGTTTTATTATGCAGTAATCTTGTAAATTTTTTACTACGGTAACTTTCTTTATCGGTGCATCGGCAACGATATTATACCATATTGTTAGTTCGTCGTCTTTGCTGATTTCGAATTCTTCGCCCATCCAATGTCCGTTTATTCTGAAATCAATTGTAATCTTGCCGCCCATGAAACCGTAACACCGCCTTGCTTTCAAGGCGGCAAATATGCTTTCAAGCGTGTTTTCTTCTGCCCATACGCCTGTAAGACCCGGGTAGTTGAATGGGTATGCAGTATCGTTAAGTATAAGCCCGTTTTTGCAGAAGTGGTCATCGGAGCCTGCAATACACCCCATATGAGCGCCCCTTGCAAGCGCATCCTGCCAGAATCCGCCACGGCACATCGAATCGTTTTCGTTTGCGGGATTGCCCATATATTCCGTCGCATCCCCGCGCGAATATATCTCTATGAGCGGAGTGAGCAGACCGACGGGAATAGTGCTTAGGTCTGCCCCCGCAGACAGATGATACGTGTCGTGCGGTACGATAAGCATATCTTTCCGTTCAAGCGCCGCGCGCAGTTCGTCGGCGGTTATTTCGCCATCTCTTTTACCACGGAGCATTTCCCCCTCGTGTGAACTGTAATAAATTATCATGTTGTTATAAAAGGGGTAGGAGTCACGTTCGTAAGCAAGAATGGTGGTGAATTTCCCCGGTTGGTAGTACTGCTTTACTTTTGATTTTATTATGTCCCATTTAGAAGGGGAGCCAACCCATAATTCGGGCTTTCCCACACCTCCGTGGTCATGATCGGAAACTGCTGCAAAATCAACTTTCACATTGTCGCGCAGATTGATAAAATATTCATCTATCGAGGGATTCCCGTCTGAAAGATTTGTGTGTCCGTGCATCTCTCCGATAAAGTTTTTATATTCGGGTGCGGGCGGATCAAACATATGCTGCGCCTTATCGAGTGCAGCATAAAGCTTGCTCGGTTCGCTTTCGCCGCTATAAACTATGTCTGTAAAAGTTCTACATCTGCCGGGCATATCGATACTTCTTGCTTGTTTTCTATCGGGATGTGTCATCTCGTTTTTAATCATTGTATTACCTCATTGGATTAAGTTTACTATTCTGCCGGAAAAATCGGGGGGGGGTAGCTAAATCTTTATTTATGGTAGCCGCTTTACGGTATTTGGAAGGCGTCAGCCCTGTATCTTCCTTGAATATCTTTATTAAATGTGCAGAGTCGGAAAATCCGCAAGATTGAGCAATTTCAGCTACCGATTTTGATGTGGTTGTCAGGAGTTTTATTGCTTGATTGATCCGCAATTTTCTCAAATATTCAAACGGGGTCATCTTAAAGAGTTGTTTGAATTTTTCAACGTAGCAGGTACGCGATTCCATGGCGTAATGTGCAAGTTCGCTCAACGAAAAAGCATCTGAAAGGTGTTGCTTCATATAATTCGTAGAGTTGATTATGAATATATAATTTTTTTGGCAGTGGCAATGTCTGTTGTATTGTATTGTATTGTATTGTATTGCTTTTCCATTAGAGCGGAAAGATAATAGATAAGAGCGATTTCATAAGTTTCAAAAATGATCTTATGTTCGGAATATTTGGCAAACTCTATAAGCATATCCATTTGAGATGTCAGCTTTTTAAGTTGCAACGGGTTGAGTTTAAGAAAGAATGTTGTCGACGCAATATGTTTTCTTATTCAGGCTCCGTTTCGAACAGAAGCGAGTACCCGTTGATACTGTTGAGTTCGGAAGAATACTTTTGCAGGAGTTTTTGTTCGATCAGAAGGTGAAAAATGCTTCCGTCATTATTTTCCATCCAATAGCCGTGAGATACCTTCGGAGGTATTACGAATACCGCCCCCCCGGCGATACGGGAAAGTTTTTATCTTTTATATAGTGCCGACCGTTGCCTTCAACGATTATATTCAATTCGTAAAAATCATGCTTGTGCATGAGTAGCGGAAATTCATTGTCGTGATAGTATGCAAGCCGTTCGCGTAAAGTAAAGCGAGCATCATTGAGATTGAATGATTCTGTCTTAACGTGTTTTGGTAAAAATTCGGGATAATCGAGCATATTTATCACTTCTTGGATTCAATTATAATTCTTTTTCACAAAAAAGTCTATCGTTTCTTCCATCTTCGTACTTATATACAATTTTTACGGACGGATATTCTATATTTTCTCTAAATATAGTGCTATAATTAAAGTACAGGTCAAAGTTTATTCTCAGGAGGAAAAAGATGAAAAAGAGACTTGTGACAGTAGGCTTGGCTATGATAACAGCGATAATTTTGCTTATCGCGGGTTGTGGAGAAGAAAAAAATTACATTGAGATGTCTTATTACTGTCACATAATTTTATGGATATTAAACTAAATTTACTTCACGTTTAATATTGAAAGTTTAACTATACTATTTTATACGAATTTATATTGACACGTTGGAATATATATGGTATAATACAGTCAAATTACGGCAGTGAGGCACTAAAATGTATACAAAACTTTTCGAACGCTTGGTAACGAAATTTTCCATCAAAGTAACAGATTTGATAAAGTATTTGGAGATTTCCAAAGCTACGATTTATAACTATCGTAACTTGGAGAATTTTTCCGATATTCCTAAGGACAAGCAATATAAAATATTTTATCTTTTTGGTAAAGATAACGAAGACGAGCTGGAACTTGTCCTTGATGAAGCTGATCCTGATATTTTGGCTCAGTATGTGAATAGAATTTCAAGCATCCTAAAGGACAGTATACAGAGTAAAAAACAAGCGCTTTCTTCTGTGGAAGATTTAATGAATGAGGTAGAACGACTAAGAGTCGAAAATGAGACACTCAAGCAACAACAGCTTGCCGGGCAGGCATTGAATAGCTTGGATCCATTTACGAAAAGTGTTATTTTAGATAAGGTTGGCGCCATAATAAACGGAGCATCAGCTGCCGAAATAAAAGAGTTTTTAGATTACATTGATATATTCGAAAAATACCGTAAGTTTACAAAAGGGGAGTAAAATGTCTTACTTGTATTTGAATTTCGTAGATAATTTAGATATGGGGTTGGGCGATAAAGCTTGGGGGAGGAACGATTTCTTTACTCAATCGCTCAACGACCAATACGAAATGCTTAAAAGAAAACTCGGAGGATATGCTCCGGAGACTCTTCAGGAGTTGATTGGGTATATCTTCCCGACGACAACAAAGTATTATAATATTTCCTTGCCGTCGTTTGACAGAACGCCGGAGGAGAATAAGCGAGGCAATAAGGTTTTACGGAATATAGTTATTCGCCCTGAGGCAGACGTATATACAAGAGGTGTTTTACCGAATACATATGATTTGATAATCATAGGCGACGTAACTTTAGGGAGCGTTATAGATGTAGCTGTAAAAGGAATAGAGCTCATCGATTCTAAAATTGCCAAGTTCGGGGAAAAGCGTGTTGCATGTGTAGCTGCATGTGCATTTGCGAAAAAAACGTTTGTAAGTCAAGGCCGTACGATTACGGTTGCTGACTATGGCGTTCGGGAAATGCACAACGCTGTTCTTACAAATGATTTTGTAAATGAAATCGCAACGCAGTTATATCCTGTTCCGAATCCCACAGAGGCAATTCGGACTTTCGATAAATGGCAGCGCTATGCAGATTTTCGCAGATACTATTTAGGAAAACAGTCCGAGCGGTGTGAAGAGATCACGGACGTTACCATCTGCGACGCATATATGATCACAAAGGAGGCGTATCGCCGAAACGAGGAGGCATTTTCCGCTCTTCTGCTTGACGGTATCAAAGAGTTCGGGAAAGGTGAACAGGTAGTATTATCGAAAGAGGTCGCGGGAGCAGAAGGTTTCCCGCTTATTTGCGTTACAATCGAAAAAAACAGGAAAGCGGTGTTGTCGGATACAATGGGGAAAAACGGAAAGCCCAAGTTTGAGGTCAGATTAAACCGCTATACGCGTGATTCCATGGGGCTTTCGGCCAATCCACCGAAATCGGACGATAAGGGCAATATCAGAGGCCTCAAATCCTATTTGCTCGGCGAGAGGTATTTGTTTGCGCACGTTGACATTGAACCTGATTTAACAGCGCTTGACAAAAAATACGAGAAAGAGTTGGCGTCAGAATACAGCGCAATTGAAAGCAGATATAACGGCATTATCAGCACCGAATTAGACCGTTATATGAAAGGCATTACCGCAGGAATATTGGCTAAATACGAAAGGCAGCTTACAGATTATAAAAAAGATCTCACCGAAAAACTTGACTCGGACGTCAAAAACGATACGGATAGAGAAGTAAGCAAAGCATATCAAAGTGAAATCAAAAGACTTCTGACGCCTCTCGATGAAGAGAAAAAGAAAAAACACGCTGCTATTCGTGCGGAAAGGGAAAAACTCGAAAAAAGTAAACTGTCGCGCGAGGAAATAGATGAAAAACGAGAGTTTTTACGGAGCGAAGAAGAACAACTCGATCGTGAATATGCCGAAAGAGCAGAAAAAATAAAAGCGGGTGTATCTTTACGAGAGTATTATGTTCGCCGCAATGAAATGCTTGTCGATAGAAAGCAAAAGAGCCTTTCTATCCATGCTCAGGAGGAGCTTGAAAATCTTAAAAAGCAAAAGAGAGGCCAATTGGAAGTTCAGTATTCCGGTCATATTGCTTCCGAAAAAAATGCGACCAAAGAGGAGCTGTTCCAAAAACTGAATGAAGAAAAGGCGGAAAAGGTTGAAAACGAGACCATTCGCCGCTATCAGATTTATTTCAGACCTGAGGATGTGACGGATAAAGTTAAAGAGATAGAAAAGCGCATCGTCGAGATGGCGCCGCGCTACCTTACATACGATAATCGTGCCGAAAAAGCGAAGATAGACAGACAGGAAAAAGCACTTGCTTCTATTTTGGGTGGATACGTGAAAAATCCGTTTTTGCCAACCTATTTGTTTTCACCGCAAACGCTCGCACAGTCCTCAAATGAAGAAATAAAAGATCCTGAGTGGTGTCTTGAAAGTTTGAACGACAGACAAAAGCTTGCCGTAAAGCGTGCGCTTGCCAGCGAGAGTATGTTCCTTTTGCAGGGCCCTCCCGGAACGGGGAAAACACAGGTTATTGCGGAAATTACAGCACAGCTGACGAAGCGAGGCAAAAAGGTTTTAATCTCCTCGGAAACACACAAGGCGATCGATAACGTTTTTGACAGATTGCCGAAAATTCCGGAAATAAGGCCGCTAAGGCTTATACCGTCTACAAATGGAAAAGAAACCAATTATTCACCTGAGAAATTGGTGGACAACTTCTATCTGAATATCTGCGGGAATCTTGAAAAACAGGTCAAGAGATTTGAGAACTATGAAGAGACGAAAGCCGTTTTCGATGAGCAGATGAGAATGCTTCGATTCGATTACGACAAGGTTCTTAAATTAAAAAGAGAGAATGCAAAAATAGAGGCTGAAAGGAGTGCAATCGTCGAAAAAGTCAATCGCTTGAACAGTGAGCTCGAGGGAATCCGTGCAGAAATGACAGGGATGAAAGAGCGGGAAGATATGTTCAGACGCACTGAAAAATTCGTCGATAGCTTTCGCTTTGACGGTGAGGGCGTAGCCACTGAATTTATCGAAAGATATAAAAGAGAAGTGCAAGACCTCTTGCTTGGTTTTGCCTGTTTTGAAGAAATATCTTTGGATAAAGTGGGTGAACTCATAAAACTCGATGATGAAGCGGTCAGAGAAGAGCTTGCGCATTTGCTTTCGGAAGACACTCTCGTTCAGCTTAAGGGCAGACAACAAGAGCTGAGAGGAATTCTGAGCAGTTTGCGCGATCCCGAAACAGATGAAGCCCCCGAAGAGGGAGATGCTAATTACGAGGAATATAAGAAATATCAGGCGGAACTGAAAGAAATCGTCAACAAAATAAAAGTTGCGCAGAGCGGTAGTGATTATAACGTTTCGGAAAGTGCGATTTTTACAATACTCCCCGCAATCGTCGGCAATAAAACGTTGATGAAAGAGTTGCCCGAAGAGCTGAAAATGTTCAAAGTGAAACTCAATAGCATCGTTTTTGCAATAAAGGGCGATATCGAAGAGAAATTAGATGAAGTATTAAATCAGGAGGCAGAAGTTTCCGACAGAATCAGTGGGAAGCAAATTGAAATAAGCGAACATAAGAGGAGATATGAAGAGCTTTCGGAAGATAAGGGCGTGGAAGAATACGGCGAACTGAACTCGGCATTAAAGCAGAAGATCACAAGATTCTTCCGTGATTTTGATATCATCAAGGAATATGACAGCGACAACCTTGAAACTGCTTTTCAGATCATCGCCGAAGAATGGAGCAAATTAGAGCGGAATTACATGGCGACACAGGCTGAAAATAAAGTCAAAATTCCCATGTACAAGGAGATTGTCAAATATCTTTCACAGGAAGATATTTTAGAAGAAGACAGGGCGGCTTATACAAGGGAACTGTACAATTCCGCGAACGTTTTCGGGATCACGTGTACGAGCCGTGACAGATTTACACCGGCACAGCTTGAGGAACTTGGACGGTACGGTATTGAATCGGTAGATATCAGAACAGTAGGAATAGACGTCGTGATCATCGACGAGGTGTCGAAATCATCTTTTCTCGATTTACTGATCCCTATTCTTTACGGCAAGACGATCATTCTTGTCGGGGATCACAGGCAGCTTCCGCCTATGTACGATTTAAGGCATATGAGAGCGGATGATTTTGAGGGGCTTGACGAAGAGATTATCACGAAAGAGATCAACGACGGATATACCAAGCTCTATGAAGAATGTTTCTTCAAGACTTTGTATGAAAAAGTTCCGAAAGAATTCAAAGTCATGCTCAACAAGCAGTACCGCTGTCATAGTCATATTATGGAGGTATTTAACCACTTCTATGGAGGAAGCAATAAGGGACTGATCGTCGGAAAGAAACAGCAGGATGACGAGAAAGAGCACAATCTTACCGTCAGAATCAATGGGAATACCGTGATTGATCCCATACATCATATCTATTTTGTCGATTGCGATCAAAAAGAGTCCAGTGCATTTGAAGGAAGTACGTCGAAGATAAATGAACAAGAAGCGCAGGTGGCGATGACGCTCTTAAAAGAACTCGATATGTCTTCTAAAGAACTCGTTTCTCAACGCAAAATAATCGTAGATCCTTCCAAAAGAATCGATGAAAGGCCGAGCGTCGGTATTATCTGTACATACGGCGATCAAGCAGGACTTATTAAGAAAAAGCGTAAATATCAACAGTTTACGGGATTTTCAGGAAGACCTGACGAGAGACTCATCATCAGCACGGTGGACGACTTTCAGGGTGACGAGCGCGATATAATCATCGTATCCATGGTGCGTAATCCTGCACAGGGAAAAAGATACGACGCAGAGTTTATCAAGAAATTCGAGCGCATCAACGTCGCGTTTTCGAGAGCAAGAAAACTATTGATTATTGTGGGGTCGAGGAAATTTTTGTCCGAAGCGGGAATCATCGATTTGCCTGATCTTGACGGCGATCACAGTCAGGATAAGCTCAATTTCCCCGTTTACAGAGAGATCATCGATACGATCAATTTCCGCGGTAGAATCCTTACGGCAAAAGATATATTGGGGGAGTAAAATGGAAGAAAGAAGTTTGTTGAAGTTCAAGACGACGGTTCCGTTTCCTTTACTTATCTATAAGGTCAACGTAAAGTATAATGAGGTGAGAAAGGCATCCGGTGTTGCCTATATTTTGCTTGATCTGATCGATAAGACCGCGGGTTCCGAAGAAAAAATTGGCGATGTTTTGCTGAAATTCGGAATTCCACGAGATCTGCATTATATTTTCGGGCAGGAAATTGCGAATCTCATTGGTACGGAAATTTTATCGTCAAGGTATGAACGTTCCTATTTTCTTAACCAAAAGTATTTTGCCGAAATGCTGATAAGGGACGTGGCGCTTACCGAAAAGGGGAGAAAGCTGTTTAAGGAAGGAGCGATACCGACGGGCGCGGAAAGAGTTAAGACGAAGGATATTTTCTACAGCCCCGTAACGAGAAGATTCGGCGTTACATATCCTCTTCCGTATACGACGCTTGAGTCATCGGCTCTTTTTGAGGACATCGATTCGTTTCTGGCAAAGACGATTGATATCAGCGGACTAAAAGACTATGTGGAAGCGAACCCCGTGAAAATGGGGCTGAAAGCCGAAGAACGCGTCATTGATGTCGAAAATCCCGAGAACTGGCAAAAAATGCAGGTAAGAAAAGAAGATGGGATACAGGTATCTGTGACGGAGAACGGAGTAACATTCTCATTCGATACTTCCGATGAGACCGCTTATTTTAACAAATGGTATTCTTCCGCGCTTATGACGAAATGTCTTTTGGCGAAAGAAAAGTACAAGTTTGTGAATGAATTAAAAGATACGGTGAAAGTGCCGACGGTTTCTCTTTCAGAACTTACCAATATTGTGGGAGCCTATATCCCGAACGATGTTTCAAAACAGGCGAAGAAACCTTGTAAAATTTTTATTGACAATGGCAAACTCGCTACGGGCAGAACAGACAACGATTTAACCGTCAGCAAAGAATTTTCCGAAAGATTGCTTGCCAAAATCGGCGGAAATGCCGACTTTGCCTTACTGGATTCTTCCGCACTGCATTATTATTCGGCGTTAAACGTTACAATGCCATGCAAGCAGTTAAACGATACCTTTGAGATGCAACTGCTCACAGAGAGGATACTCGGCGAGGATGCGTATAAGGAGCTTGTAAACGATATTTTTGAATTCTATATTCAGAAAAATTTTGACGGTGATGTGGCAAAAGTCGTTTTATTTACGGTGGATGCTCTTAATGATGTTTCTTACTTCGATAAGGCGATAGCTGTATTGTTTGAAAAAGCAAAAGCGGTTGATGAAAGAATCGGTGCTATCTTAAAATTAAACGACGCTTTTTCCAAGAACAATGCATGGAAAGAACATTTTGCGCACCTTGCGACGAAATTGTTGCATGAAAGTGTTGGAGAGATAAAAATCGATAACGTCGTCTATAAGTCCACTGTTTTGGAGCCGTTACGAAAGGCGCTTGGTATCAACGACTTTGATTATGTTGTGCAGTTTGCAAGCGAGCTTGTCAAGACGGAGGAAAAAGATATTATCTTTGAAGCTCTCTTGAGTGCGGGATTTGGCGTTGACGCAGTTTTGAGCGTTGCGAACGTCGTTGAGGACTTCGCACAAAAGGTTGCAAGTAATGAAGAAATTTATTCCGATTCCGATTTGGGCATATGCTTTCATAATCTCGGTGGGAACTTGTGGAGGCTCAACGCAATGCTCGGAATTGAGAGCTTTTCCGAATATACGCTTAAAGACGATTATAACGAGGATGAGTTTTTCAACGCGTACGCTACTTTGGAATCAGCGTATAAATCGATTAAAAAGTATGAAAGATACGCTCCGAAACAGTATGAGATTATCAAGCGTTACATGGCGATTTACGAACCTGTACACGATCTGTTGTCCATCGAGCGCAGTTCTTCTTCGCATCCCGAAAAAATCACGAAGAAATATATTGACGAATATATCTCTCGCGGAAAATATAAGGAAGCCATCTGCGATCTGCTTGTAAAACTTCAATATGATTTGAGAGAACAACTCGGCGCAGAAGCGACGGTTTCCGCACACGATTTGATCGCTATGGCAAGGGACGAAGGAATTGTAGACGGGAAGCAGGAGTCAGTGCTCCATAAACTTAGGATGTGTCGAAACGGATTCCAGCATCCGGAACGCTCACAAGTTAAGTTTGACAGAGAGACCGTTGAAAATTGGCGGGATACTGTTTTTGCAATAAAGGGGGAGTAAAATGAGTCATCAAGTCCAAATTGATTACCAAGGCGTAGCCATTCAATGTCAAAGTGTATGTGAAGTTGCTGAAAAACGACTTCAAGAACTCGATGAAATGCTTGAAAAAGCGAGGGAGTCATCGACTTCACTGATGAATATTCAGGCGAGCGAGGCATATCAAGCAATTCAGAAAGCAAGAGAAGATTTGTCCAATCAAATTCAAGACGTTCGTGCGGAAGCACAGAGCAAGGCAGCTCATCGAGATGCTTCTGTTACGGGTTCGCTTACAAAAGCTCAGCGTCTGCAACAGACTGTAAATACGCTTTCTTCGCAGAAAATTATCGAATTTAATAGTCTTCTTCAGATGTTGCTTTTAGATAGCATTCAATCCAATTATCAAAAGCTTTTGAATCAAGGGAATGGCGTCGTGATGGTTGACGATGCACTCAAGCAGTTTTTGGACGGAATCGAAGACGAGACGCTCCGCCAGTTTACTTATATTGCGTATCTGCAAAACGCGTCTTTAAGAGGAGAAGCGCTTTTAGAGGCCGGGCGCGCACTCGTCGGCAAAACGTATGAGGCGAGGCTGAAAGAGGAACGTAGCCGTATCCGCGAGGAACTGAAAGCGGCAAGAGTAGAAGCAAGCACGATCGAAGAAGTTACAAAGGCATCGGGCGGTACGGCAAAAGAACAGATTGCCGCAATGCAGGAGGCTGCGACAACCGAGATTGTCGGCGAAAAAGTACGGCAAAAGTCTTTGAAGATCATCATGCAGGCAATTAAGGCGCGCGGATTTGTGGTGGATAAAAACAATATAAAAATCAAAAGAGACACCAATGAAGTGATCATGGTAGCGCAGAAAGCAAGCGGAGAAAAGGCGGAGTTTCGGGTATTCCTCGATGGGAAGTTTATCTACGATTTCCGCGGCTACGAGGGACAGGCTTGCCAAAAGGATATTGGACCGTTCATGAAAGATCTGGAGGAAGTCTACGGGGTTCACGTTACCAAGCAAACGGAAATATGGAGCAATCCGGATAAAATCTCCACAATGAAATATCAGGCAATCAATACCAATAAAAATAAGGCGTAAGAGGTGATAAAATGGCTTTAAGTACGACTTTTAACAGATTAAAGAGGGAAATTGGCATCAAGAAATGTGTCATTGTTGAGGGGAACGTCGGTGACGTCTATCTGAATGACAAAAAACAAATCGTAGACCTGAAACAGTATCTTATAGATATGCTGAAGGCAATGGACTACGATGACGTGCTCTATTGGGATCGGATCGACGGCGTGGACGGCGACGTATCAAGACTTGACGTTGTCGATAAGATAGAAGTGGAAGGCGACGCTTATTCTTTTGACGATGATGAAGCGGAAATGCCGAAGGAAGAGGAAAAGACGGGTAGCGGACTTTTCAAAGAGCCTGCCGAGATATTTAATATTATCTTCAAAAACTTAAAAAAGCCGAACAAGAAAATCGCCTTTGTGCTTAATTGGGCGGACTACCTTTTCAGTGCGGGCGGACAACTCCCTCCTGATGAAAGGGAACTTCTGACTTTGCTCGGGAAAGCCATTAAAGATAAAAAGGTCGATTATCTTTCTTCCGAAGTCAATGAAAGCACGGTCGTCCTTATAACGAGCAAGCTTTCCATGTTCCCGATCTCTTTCTATCAGGGCAATCCCGAAGTCGCTTGCCTTACCTTGTCAAGACCGGATAGGGAAGAGCGAGAAAAAATGCTTGAAAAGATCGAGAGCGGTTTTGAAGTCAAATTAAAGCCGGGCGAATCTCTTCTTACCTGTGACAAAAAGAACGAATACATCGATATGCTCGACGATTTTACCAACCGCGAGATCATTCAGATGGCAAGACTTTCAAGGAAAGAAGGCAAAATGCCATTTGAACAGTTGTACTTACTTTTTAAGTACGGCGAAAAGGACAACCCTTGGGAAAAACTTGATTATAAGGCAGTGAAAAATATCAAAAAGATCCTCGCCGAGCGAGTTGTAGGACAGGACGAAGCGATCGCAAAAATCGAGAAAGTGGTCGTAAAAGCGTATATGGGGCTTACGGGAATCCATAAATCTTCTTCCCGTTCCGCACCAAAAGGCGTACTGTTTTTCGTAGGACCTACGGGTGTCGGTAAAACAGAGCTGTCCAAGGCGCTTGCGAAATTCCTGTTCGGCGACGAGCAGGCTTGTATCCGTTTCGATATGTCCGAATACGCGCAGGAAAACAGCGACCAAAAACTTATCGGCGCCCCTCCCGGATATGTCGGTTACGAAGAGGGCGGACAACTCACAAATGCGGTAAGAGAAAAGCCGTTCAGTATTATTCTCTTCGATGAGATCGAAAAGGCGGCAAAGCCCAATCCCCGTATCTTGGATATTTTCTTGCAGATACTTGAGGACGGCAGACTGACTGACAGCAAGGGCGAGACGGTGTATTTCAGTGAGAGCGTGATCATCTTTACGTCCAACCTCGGCGCGTCCGAAGTTTCTTCGAGCGGCAGCAATGAGGAGGTGGCGGAAGAGTTTATCGAGATCGTCAAGAACTATTTTGACAATGAGATCAAACGTCCCGAAATTCTCGGCCGTATCGGTTACAGCAATATCGTGCCGTTTAACTTTATCAAGGATAAGGAATTCAGCGTAAAGATCGCACGTTCCAAGCTCCGTCCTGTGCAAAAGGCAATATTGGAAAAATATCGTATCGACCTTGAATTTGAAGACGAGCTCAAATTTATCAACTACATTTTAGGAGGGGCGGACAGCAGTAAGGGCGGTCGAGATATTCTCAATGCCATTAACGATAAGCTTCTTGACGAACTCGCCATGTTCATGTTTGAGAATAAGCAAGATCTGTCGTTTTTCAATGGCGCGAAGATCCTCGTGAAGACAACGAAGGACGGTCTTGATTTCAGTTTTGAAAATGACTAAGTTTAACGTTGCAAGCATCAATACCTGTACCGAAGCGGAAGGCCCGTATAAAAGACTATGTATCTGGTTTCAGGGTTGCAATATCCGTTGCCCGGGATGCTGTAATCCTGATTACCAACCGTTTGAAGCACGGCATATTATGTCTCTTGAAGATTTAATAACGGCAATTAAAGAGGCAAAAGAACGGTTTGGCGTAGAAGGAGTGACTTATTCGGGCGGCGAACCTACTTGCCAACGGAACTTACCGCTTCTGACAAAAGAAATTAAGTCGCTCGGGCTCGGCGTAATATCCTTTACAGGCAGAACATATGAGGACGTTTCCGAATTTTTTGAGGGCTGTGACGTAGTGTTGGACGGCTTTTTCAAAGAGGACTTGCCCGAGACGAAGAGAAGGCTTTTGGGCTCGAAAAATCAGAGGATTATATGTTTGACCGAAAGATACAAAGATTGCATCGACAGTTGGTTTGCCGATCACAACAAGGTAGTAGAAGTAAGCGTAGGATCTAAAATAATTGCAAACGGGGATAATTTTTAATACTAATGAAATATCTGTTTTTTGACATAGAATGTTGTGACGGTGCTCACATTTGCGAATTCGGATACGTATTGACAAACGATAAGTTTGAAATTTTGGATAGAGATTTTTTCTTGATAAATCCCGAAAAGGAATTTAATTTAACGGGTAGAAAAGATCAGCGAGATTTGCAGTTACATTTTTCGGAAGAGGAATATTATAATAGTCCGCTCTTTACGGAATATTATGAAAGAATCAAAAATCTTATCGAGGCGAAAGATCAATTAGTAATCGGACATGCTATTTCTAATGATGCAGGTTTTTTGCGTACCGCCTGTAGAATTTATAAGCGACCTCCTATAAATTTTGAATTTTACGACAGTCAAAAAATGTATTCGGAGTTTTTTAATAATAAAAGCAGTATCTCCTTGGAAAAGGCCAGCGAAAAGCTTCATTTGGAAAAAGTAAAATATTTACATAAAAGTGATGATGATGCTTTATTAACAATGACCTTGGTTCGGGCCATGTGTGAGTTGATGGAGTTACCGTTAGAGCAGTTCGTTTTGTTGTGTTCAACCGCAAAAGGCGAATCGAAAGGTAATAAAATCCATTATTTTTCAGAAGACTTTAATGAAATAGTTAAAGCAATTGCAACAAGTAAAAGATGGATTAGCAATGCAAAAAAGGACAAATGCATCAAAAAATTTATCGAGAAAGTTAAGCCGAGAAGTGCTATTATCAACAGTGCCTTAACAGGGAAAAAGATATGTTTTAGCCCTGTTTTTGAACGAGAACAAACAATACTTTGTCTTAAACTTATTCAACTGATCGTAAATCATGGGGGGATATATAATACAAAAGTCTCCGAAAATCAATATTACGTGAAAGACGATGCAGACGATCCGGAAAAACACGGAACTCGCTATCATCACTTCGTTGAAGTTATGGATGAAAATCAGAAACAAAAAGTGATAAGCTATGATGACCTTTTAGGCATATTAAAAACATCTTGGAAAGAACTGGAGAATATGGATTTTCCTGAATTGCCGAAAGAGGGAAGAGAGATGCAAGAGGAATCAAATCGTAGTATAAAAGGAACAACAATAGGCGAAATTTTGGCAGCACGAGGGATATTACTTAAACCTGACCAAGCGAAATAGATTTTAATTTTAGATAAATAGCTAGTGTGAAAGAAAAACATCTAAACAATATTAAAGTTTGCTTTTCTTTTTGAGACTATAATTTTTATTTTTAAAACAAAGATCATTTTAGTTTAAACAACTAAATTTAGTGAATTGGCACCGTGGCGTGTGCTTGTCATAGACAAGTGGCGTCGCTTCGCTCCGCCAGACAAGCACACGCCGCCACAAAATCATCAGGCTGAACGGAAAGCGAGAGCGAAGCGGAGTCGCCCGCTGAACCGCTTGGGGATCGGCTGCCGCTTTTCCGCCGTGCGATCCTTTCTTTTCATTGGTTTTGCCGTTCCGTTTACCTCTTGAATTTTGCCTCTTTCGGCAGGCTTAGGTTAGCATAGTCCTCGCGTAA
>OWKP01000974.1_pt1 | contig 19450 bp, 15 predicted proteins | sample 1732991 | NCBI WGS metagenome assembly OWKP01 (sample SAMN05065777, study PRJEB22554) | human gut metagenome | biome: ENVO:2100002; feature: ENVO:00000062; material: ENVO:00002003 | host: Homo sapiens | place: USA
GGCTCGGAGATGTGTATAAGAGACAGATACTGCCGAGTGCGGCGGAGTGGTTTCCGAAAATATTTTTTCCGTACAATCCGATGATTTTTTGATTCTGAAAAGACAACAGAAAAGATACGCCAAACTGTGCGTATACGATTGCTTGCAGCTGTTTAGACCCGCCGAGCTTCCGTGGGGAGCGCTCACGGGAATCAGACCGACAAAACTCGCCTGCGAACTGACCGCCGAAAACGGAGACTACAAAGAGGCTTTCAGGAGTCTTTTTCACGTTACCGAACCGAAAATCGAATTGGTTGACGCTGTTTTGAGGCAGCAGGATGGGCTTAGGACGGCGAAAGACGACGAAGCGGATATTTACGTTGGAATACCTTTTTGCCTGAGCAGGTGCAGCTACTGCTCCTTTACGTGCGGAGAAATTAAACGTCTGGAAAAATACGTCGAGCCTTATCTGGATGCGTTGGAAAGGGAAATACTCGCGGTGAAAAGGCTTGTCTCGCAAAAAAATATCAAAGTAAAAAATATTTATTTCGGCGGAGGAACGCCTACATCTGTATCCGCCGAAAGACTTGACGGACTGCTTTCTCTCTTCGGAGAATATTCTCCGCGCGAATTTTGCGTAGAGGCGGGCAGACCGGACACTATCGACACGGAAAAGCTTGAAATAATGGCGTGTAGGGGAGTCAACCGCATTTCCGTCAATCCGCAAAGCTTTAATCAAAGAATACTTGACGAAGTGGGCAGAAACCACACTGTCGAAGAAATCTATCTTAAACATAGTATGGCAAAAAACTTCTCTTTCGACGTCAATATGGATTTGATTGCCGGTTTGCCGGGAGAAAGCGAAAAAGAATTCAGACACAGCGTGGATTGCGCTGCCGAACTTAGACCGGAAAATATCACGGTACATACTTTGGCGTTAAAGAAAGGAAGCGTTTTGAAGGAGCGCGGAATGGACAAGTCCGACCGCGAAAAAAGTGTTGCCGCCATGGTAGACTATGCAAGGAACAGGCTTTGTTCGGAAGGCTACAAGCCTTATTACCTTTACAGACAAAAGTATATGAGCGAAAATCTGGAAAACGTCGGCTATTGTCTTGACGGAAAACAGGGCTTGTACAATATCGACATAATGGAAGAAACCACGAGCATCCTCGCTTGCGGAAGCAATGCCATTTCAAAAAGAGTGTTTTCCTCCCAAAACAGAATAGAGCGTTTTGCCAACCCTAAGGATATTCCGACATATATCGACAAGATTGAAAGGCTTGTTGACGGAAAAGAAAATCTTTTCCTGTGAATGCGTCGTAAATCGTTTTACAAAAACGGAATTTTATGCTATCATACCTTAGACCGTTTACAAGGATATACCGATTTCTCCAACGGATTTCTTTGTTGACGGCATATCAAAAAAGGAGAAAGACAAAATGGAAATCAACAAACAGGAAATCATTGCCAAATTCGGCAGAAAAGAGGGCGACACCGGTTCGCCGGAGGTTCAGATTGCGTTGCTTACGGCGCGCATCAATCATTTGACCGAACACCTCAAAACACACAAAAAGGACCACCACAGCAGACGCGGTCTGCTTCAAATGGTCGGACAGAGGCGCGGTTTGCTCGACTATCTCAAAGCGAATGATTTGGAAAAGTACAGACAAATCATAGTCGAGCTCGATTTGAGGAAATAAATATCCGAAATACGGGGTGATTTTGTTCACCCCTGTTTTATATTTTTTTGTTTCGCAAGACAGATTTTTTGCGAAAGCTAAGGTGATAGGTAAATCGGAGGATTATAGATTTAAAAATGAGTAATTACGAAAAAAAGGTTTGCAAAATCGGAGAAAGAGAGTATTACGTCTTTGAGACGGAAATCGGCGGACGCACGATGTCCGTTGAAATCGGCAAGTATGCCGAGCAGGCAAACGGTTCTTGCTTTATCAGATGCGGAGAAACGTGCGTTATGGTAAACGCGACGCTAGCCGCTCAGCCGCGCGACGGAATCGATTTTTTCCCGCTCGGAGTAGATTTCGAGGAGAAAATGTATTCGGTGGGCAAAATCCCCGGAGGCTTCAAAAAGCGCGAAGGCCGTCCGAGCGACAAAGCGATTTTGACGTCCAGACTGATTGACAGACCTATTAGACCTTTGTTTCCCAAAGGATTTTTGAACGATGTGGCAGTCGTTGCCACAGCCATGTCGGTAGAGCCTGACATACAGCCCGAGGTGTTTGCCATGATAGGCAGCTCCATAGCTCTCAGCATATCAGACATACCCTTTGCGGGACCTACGGGCAGCGTAGTCGTCGGACTGGTCGACGGCAAGCTGGTAATCAATCCCGACGCTGCGCAGAGAGACAGAACTCAGCTTACGCTCAATCTTTCGGGCACGAAGGACGCCATAATGATGGTGGAGGCGGGAGCAAACGAGATAAGCGAACAGCAGATGCTGGAAGCAATTATGTTCGGTCACGAGGAAATCAAAAAGCAGTGCGATTTTATAGAATTTATCGTCTCCGAGGTGGGCAAAACCAAAATCGTACCCGACCTGCATCCCATTCCTGAGGACAAGGAGAACGAAATCCGTGATTTTGCCGACGATATGCTGACAAAAGCGCTGGATACCTTTGACAGAGCTCAGAGACAGAAAAACGAGGACGAGGTAAACGCAGCCGCAAAGGAGCATTTTGCTCAGGCTGACGCCGAAGCTCTTCCTTTCGTAAACGACGTGCTTTACAAGATGACAAAGGAAAAGGTAAGAGCGCGTATACTCAACGAGGGAATACGTCCCGACGGCAGAAAAACCGATGAAATACGTCACATCTGGTGCGAAAACGGCGTTCTGCCGAGAGTGCACGGAAGCGGCGTTTTCACGAGAGGTATGACGCAGGTCATAACTACCGCTACCCTGGGCACCATTTCGGAAGTGCAGAAGCTTGAAAGCCTGGACGACGATTACAATTTCAAAAGATATATGCATCACTACAATATGCCTCCTTATTCGACGGGAGAAGCCAAGCAGCTGCGCAGTCCGGGCAGACGCGAAATAGGCCACGGCGCGCTTGCGGAAAGAGCGCTTGAACCGGTTATACCTTCCGAGGAAGATTTTCCTTACGCGATACGTACCGTCAGCGAGGTTGTAAGCTCCAACGGAAGCACGTCGCAGGCGAGTATCTGCGGCTCCACGCTTGCGCTTATGGATGCGGGAGTGCCGATAAAAGCGCCTGTGGCGGGCATTGCCATGGGACTCATGAAGAGCGACGACGGCAAAAAAGTGGCGGTTTTAAGCGATATTCAGGGCTTGGAGGATTTTCTGGGCGACATGGACTTCAAGGTTGCAGGCACGAGGCAGGGAATCACCGCAATTCAGATGGATATAAAAATCAAGGGAATAGACAGGAACATTCTCGAAACGGCTTTGGAACAGGCGAAAAAAGGAAGAATGTTTATTCTTGACAAAATGGCGGAGATTTTGCCGCAGCCCAAGCCCGAACTTTCCAGATATGCTCCCAAAATTATTTCCTTTACAATCGACCCCGACAAAATCAGAGAGGTTATCGGAAGCGGCGGAAAGGTAATCAACAAGATTATAGAGGAAACAGGCGTAAAAATCGATATTACCGACGACGGCACGGTGTTCATAGCCACCAACAATCAGGAAATGTCGGACAAGGCCAAACGCATAATCATGGCGATTGTCAAGGAGCCCGAAATAGGCGACGAGTTTACCGGAAAAGTGGTTAGGATTATGAATTTCGGTGCATTTGTCGAGCTTGCGCCCGGAAAGGACGGCATGATTCACATTTCCAAGCTGGCAAAAGAGCGAGTGGAAAACGTGACCGACGTTGTAAACATCGGCGACACCGTTCATGTAAAGGTAATCAAGATAGATGAAAAGGGACGGATAGACCTGAAACTTATCAAAAAGCTTTAATAATTCCGAGGGCCTCATCCTATGATGAGGCCCTACGCATATTGAAAGCATTTTTCTCATAACATAAAACGACGCCCGCAACAAATCGGGACGGTTTTTAAGGGGAAAGTGCTTTGAAAAAAATCAGCGAAAAATTATTTGTAAACGTGGTCTGCAATGTTGTGATTGCGCTTTTGATAGTCAGTGTTTTCGTCATCAGCTTTTCGGGAGACATAACGAGCGTTTTCGGGTATGATTACGAAAAAGCCATTTATCGCGGCGACGAGACGAAAAACAACGTATCGGTCATGATAAACGTGTATTGGGGGACGGAATATATCGACTCGATGCTAGAAACCTTGAAGGAGCACGATGTAAAAGCGACTTTTTTTATCGGTGGCAGCTGGGCTGCAAAAAACGAGGACGTGCTTGTTAAAATTGCGACGGCGGGGCACGAAATAGGCAGTCACGGCTACTATCACAAAGACCATGCAAAGCTGGATTTTGACGGCAATTACAATGAAATTTACGTCACGCACAAGCTGATTAAACAAATTTTGGGAGTGGATATGGATTTGTTTGCCCCGCCCAGCGGGAGTTTTTCCAAAACCACGCTTAAAGTGGCTTCCCAGCTTAAATACAGAACCATTATGTGGTCGAAGGATACCATAGACTGGAGAGACAAGGACACGCAGCTTATTGTCAAGCGGGCAACAAGCAATGTCAAAAACGGAGAGCTTGTATTGATGCACCCGACCAAAAACACTGCCGACGCGCTGGGAACGATTTTGAAATTTTATATCGAAAACGGGTTTAAAGTCGTGCCCGTAGGTGAAAACATTACAAATGAATGAGGAGACGCATTTTCAATGGAAAAAATCAAAGTTTTTGACAGCGGACTTAAACTTATCGTAAAAAAAATGAGCGGTATATATACCGCTTGCTGCGGGGTTTTCGTAGGAGTAGGCAGCAGCGTGGAAAATACCTCGACCAACGGTTATTCCCATTTTATAGAGCATCTTTTGTTCAAGGGTACGAAGAAGAGGAGCGCGCTTGAAATTTCGGAGGAAATCGACAACGTAGGGGGGCAGCTCAACGCATACACTTCAAAGGACGTTACTTGTTTTTATACGAGAACCATGTCCGAGCATACTGAAAAAAGCATGGAATTGCTTTCCGATATGTTTTTCGACGCACAGTTCGACGTGGAAGAAATCGAGAGAGAAAAGAAAGTGGTGGTTGAAGAAATCCTTATGGACGAGGATATGCCGGACAGCGTGTGTCACGACTTGCTTGCGGAGGCTTTTTACGGAAACCACGCTCTTGGGATGACGATAACGGGCAAGCCCGAAAATATTAAAAAAGCCACAAGAGAGAGCCTGTTGAATTATAAAAAGAGGCTTTATGTGCCCGAGAATATGTGTATTGCCTTGACGGGCGACGTGGATTTTGAGAAGGCCTGCGACCTTACCGAAAAATACTTTGAAAGCAGATTTTCAAAAAAACGCGCCGAGCAGGTGCTTTCTCTTGTTCCCGCAGTTACGGAAACACAGTTTAAATATGCGTTTAAGGAGGTGGAGCAGGCGCATATTGCCGTTGCTTTTCCGGGAGCGGAGTTCGCAAGCGACGAATATTACGCGTTGGGAATCGCCTCGTTCATGTTGGGAGGAGGTATGTCAAGCCGCCTGTTTCAGACTATCAGAGAGAAGAACGGATTGGCATACACGGTGTATACTTATCCTTCCGCTTATAAAAACAACGGTTACATGGAGGTTTATGCCGCAACCGCGCCGAAAAACATTTCAAGGCTTGCGGAACTGATGAAAAGCGAAATAAAACGCTTTGTCAAGGAGGGCTTCAAGAAGGCGGAGTTCAACAAGGGAAAGGAGCAGCTTAAAGGGAATCTGGTTATGGGGCAGGAAAATCCTTTGGGGATTATGTCTGCGTATGCCAATTATTTTCTGAAAACGGGCGAAGTTTACGATTTGAAAAAACGACTGAAAAAGATAGACGCAATCACTCCCGAGCGCGTGTGGGAGGCGGCTAAAAAATGCTTTGATTTTTCCTTGTGTTCGGCTGTATACGTGGGACAAAAGACGGATGATTTTCGCTGCGTAGAAAATTTCATCGAATAAGAGAAAAACTTTTTTCGGTTTTTTTAAAATATTTGCCTTGCTTAAAACGGATTATTATTGTATAATTTAACAGTACGTCAAGGGGAGTTGATTTTAAGTGACAGATAAGATGAAAAAACAAAAGCTGAACCCCAAACAAATAGTAGGTATCTGCATTACCTCCGTCGCAGCCCTGCTGCTGATTTTTATGGTGACCGGGTTGGTCCCCGCCGTTTCCGGAGCGCTTATCGGCTGCTTCGGAATTTCTGCGTACGGCATTTTTCTTGCCGCACTTTTGTTGGGAATTTTCTTTATTATGAACAAATCCGTAAACGTGAAACCGCGCTATATAGTCAATTTCGCGTTTATGTATTTTATTATAATTCTCCTTGTACACGCCATGACCTCGTCCTCTCTGATAAGCGAACGCAGCTATACGGAGTATCTCGACGCTTGTTTTTATTACAGAGATACAATGGTAACCATGGGAGGCGCTTTCGGCGGTATTTTCATATATCCGTTGTACAGTTATATAAAGGGTTGGGGCACTTATATCTTTTTGACGCTTGCTCTGATTGCGACGATAATCGTTGCAATGGACTTTTTCTTTAAGCGCGCAAAAGGAGAAGCGGCGGAAAAAGAGTCGGGCGACACCGTTGAAATAGAAATCCCCACAAAGGAGGAGCTGGCGCAGAGGCTTGCTTTTGACAGCTCCGAATCGGATAAAACGGAATTTTTCGGTGAATCCGTTGCCAAAGCGACCCGTCAGCCCGATTCGAGAGAGCTTGCAAGAAAACAGCTGTTCGGCGATTTGGATTTGCTGAGAGAAAAGGAAGCTTTTTCCTCCCCGTCGGAGAACAGCGTGCAAAACAGATTCGATACCGCGCATATATCATACGGCAACGGAGCCGGGCATACTGCGCCGCCTAAAATCATCCACGATACGGACGCTCTACCGCACAGAACAGACGGAAACAGTTATTATTCCGAAACGGTGCGAGAGGAGGACAAGCTTGTTCGTCAGCGCAAGGAAAGTCTTGCAAAGGATTTGCGTACCCTTAAATCGGACGGCTTGGGTAACAATAAGGCACCGATAATAAACGGCGACGAGGTAAGCAGGCAAATAAGAGAGGGAGTTTACGGAAAAGAAAAAAACGAAATTCCCGCCGAAACCGTCGAAAGCCCGGCAGAGGAGTTCGCTCCCGAAACAGAACACGTTTTCATGGAGGTATCCGCCGAGAGATACGATGCATCCGTGCCGCCTAAGGATGAAATAAACGATATCCGCGTCGTAGAACAAAAAGAAAAAGATTTTATTCTCGCGGATGAAACGCACGATTCAAAGGAAAAATCGGAACTTTCAGAAAAAGAGGCGGAGCCTTTTATATCCGAGCAACCGAAATTCGATGACGACAAGGACGAAGCTCCGATTGAATTTTCTTCGTTGGAGCTGAATATCGAGGAAACTCCTTCGGAGCCGAAAGCAATCGAGGTGGAAAAGAAGGACATAAGGTTTACCGAAAAGCCTTTCGTTTCCGGTTCCAAGTCCAAAGGCGTTCAAATCGGCATAGGCATAAAGGAGGAGAAAGAAGAGCATACCGTTCATATTTATCAGCCTTACGACAAGCCGCCGGTTGAAATTCTGGACGACTCGCCCATGAAGCTTGACGTAAACGCGGAGACCAACGCGCAGAAATCAAAAGCGCTGGAAGATACGTTGAGCAGTCTTAAAATAGACGCCAAGGTCGTCAACGTAATCAACGGTCCCACGGTTACCCGTTATGAGTTGGAGCTTGCTCCCGGCATTTCTGTGCGAAAAATCAAATCTCTCGACGAAGACATTGCCATGAGACTGTCATCGTCTTCGGGAGGAGTGCGTTTGCAGACGCCGATACCGGGAAAAAATCTGTTCGGCATAGAGGTGCCCAATTCAAAAGGCGTGAAGGTGCCTATCAGAGTCATGATAGACAGCGACGAGTTTTGGCAGGCAAAAGGCGCTCTGACCTTTGTCGTCGGCATAGATATTGCGGGACGAAAGGTCATGGCGGACCTTGCGGATATGCCGCACCTCATGATTGCGGGTTCCACAGGCAGCGGAAAAAGTATATGTCTCAACGGCATCATAGTCAGTCTGCTTTACAAATATTCGCCCGAAGAGCTGAGGTTTATCCTTATTGACCCCAAAAAGGTGGAGTTTACAACCTATGAAGGATTGCCGCATCTTCTTATTGACGAAATCATCTGCGAAAATGAAAAGGCTTTGAAGGCTTTGCAGTGGATGGTTGACGAAATGGAACGCAGATACGTCATTTTCAGCGAAACGGGTGTGAGGGACATTGCCAGCTACAATGCCGTCGTCGACCCGAATCTTACCGAAAGATTGCCCCGAATCGTGCTGGTTATCGACGAGCTTGCCGACTTTATGATGTACAACAAAAACGAGGTGGAAGCGAAAATAAAGAAGCTGACCGCCAAAGCGAGAGCAGCGGGCATACACCTTATTCTTGCTACGCAGAGGCCGTCGGTTAATGTCATTACGGGCGATATAAAAAGCAATATCGCAACGCGTATAGCGTTGAAGCTGCCCACTCCGACAGACTCTTCCACAATACTTGCGCAGGGCGGCGCGGAAAAGCTTTTGGGCAAAGGTGATATGCTGTTTATGTCAGAAGCGTCTCCCGAGCCTGTGCGCTTGCAGGGTTCTTTCATCTCTACGGAAGAGGTTACTGAGGTTGTCTCTTATCTCAAAGAGCACAACGAAACTCACTACAACGACAACGCAATCAAGAAAATTACGCACAGCAAGCAGGGCGCCGGCGGCGAGGGAGAGGACAAGGAGACCGACCCGTATTTTTACGACGCATTGAAATACTGCATCGAAAAAAACAGCGCGTCCATTTCCATGCTGCAAAGAAGATTCAACATCGGTTACAACCGAGCGGGGAAAATTGTCGAGGATATGGAACGCAAACAATTTGTCAGCGGATACGACGGAATGAAATCCCGCCAAATGCTGATTACTATGGAAGAATACAACAATTTGTTTGGTGACGATTGATGATAAAGGTGGGTGTGATTTCGCTCGGATGCGACAAAAATCGCGTTGACAGCGAAATAATGCTGGCAAGCATAAGAGAAAAGGGATTTTTACTTACCTCGGAGCAAAACGAAGCAGACGTTATAATAATAAATACGTGCGGTTTTATCGAAGCCGCCCGTAAAGAATCGATAGACGCCATACTCGAAGCGGCTCAGCTCAAAAACAGCGGAAAAAAAATAATTGTTACGGGCTGTATGGTGCAAAAATTCGGTAAAGAGCTTTTGCCGGAGTTGCCTGAGGTTGACGCATTTTGCGGAGTGGATTCCTATATAAAAATGGGGGAAATCGTTGAAAAAGTCTTGAACGCCGACAGTCGGTTTTACGACGTTGAAGTCTGCAACGGAATTTCGTCGGGGAAAAGGGTGCTTACAACTCCCTCCCATTACGCTTATCTGCGCATAGCGGACGGCTGCGACAACTATTGCAGTTATTGCCTTATACCCTACATAAGGGGGCGTTTTCGTTCCCGCACCATGTCGGACATAGTCGGGGAAGCAAAACAGCTGGCGGAAAGCGGAGTCAGGGAGCTTATTCTTGTTGCGCAGGATGTCACGAGATACGGCGCGGATTTGTATAATTCGCCCAAACTGACAGAACTGCTGCGCAGTCTTTCCGAAATAGAGCAAATAAGAAGGATTAGGCTGCTTTACTGCTATCCGGAGGAAATTGACGAAGCATTGATAAAGGAAATTGCTTCAAACCCTAAAATCGTGAAGTATCTGGATATCCCGTTGCAGCACGTGCACAACGATATATTGAAAAGCATGAACCGCAGGTCATCCTTTGAGGAAATTTGCGAGCTTTTTAAATATTTGCGCACGGAAATTCCCGATATTTCAATCAGAAGCACATTTATATGCGGTTTTCCCGGAGAACAGACAAAACACTTTTTGACGCTTAAAAGTTTTATTGAAAAGCAGAAGCTGGAAAACGTGGGATTTTTCGCATACTCGCCCGAAGAGGGAACTGTGGCTGCTCTGATGAAGGAAAGAATTTCCGAAAAGGTGACTCAGCACAGACTTCAAAAGCTTGCGAAGTGTCAGCAAAAGGTTGTAAGGATATTGAATAAACGCCATGTGGGAAAGGTTTACGAGGTGCTAATCGACGATTTCTGCGAGCTTGACTCGAAAAAAAATCTTTTGATTTATAAAGGACGCACCTATTTTCAGACGCCCGAAGTTGACGGAGTTGTTTATATAGAGTCGGAAAACGAGCTTGTTATCGGCGAATTTTATGACGTGGCGATAACGGATTTCAAGGATTACGACTTGCGGGGAGAGATCGCAAAATGAATTTACCCAACAGATTGTCTTTGCTGCGAATAGCTCTTGTGCCGGTTATGGCGGTGTGTTTTTACATAAATTTCGACTACGGAGCTTTGCTTGCGGTAGCGGTGTTTCTTATTGCTGCATTTACCGATTTTCTCGACGGTTACATTGCAAGAAAAACAAATCAGATTACCGAACTTGGAAAATTGCTTGACCCCGTTGCCGACAAGCTTTTGGTGGCGGTGGCGCTTTTTATGGCAACAGGCGCTCGCGTGCTTGAAAATGAGTTTATTCCTTATTATATTACGGACATCTGCGCGTCAATTATTATCGGAAGGGAGCTTTTTATAAGCGTTTTCAGGCAAATTGCAGCAGCTAAGGGCTTTGTAATGCAGGCGAATGTTTACGGGAAAATCAAAACAGTTGTGCAAGATATTGCATTGCCGCTGATGTTGTTTCTTAAAATGAAGGATGTGATTATCGGATGGTCGCAGACTTTTTACGACGTTGTATTCTACAATGCATTGGGATTGTTGATTTTGGCGACAATATTAACTATTATTTCAGGCATAGTATATATTTGTCGCAACAAAAATTTGCTGAGAGCGGAAGATAAAAAATGTTAAAGGTAATTACATCGGATTTAAAAATCTGCACACCTTTGTGGGAAAGGTTCAGAAATGCGGGAGTGGAATTTGAGCTGCTTTATTTGTCCGCCCCCGAAAAGCAGTTGAAGGATTGTCTTGCTGCCGAGCTTGGCAGCTCTGCCGATTTGTTTGTCATAGGCGAGTCCTTTTTTGTAAAGGAGACTGTTGCGGATGTTCTTGACAGGCAGCTTGTTTATGACAAAAAGGCTCAGATTGATTTGATAAGAGTGCCCGAGAAGGAAAAGAAGCTTAAACCTCCCGCGGAGTTTGAGATGGAAAAGCTGTTGCTTTTTCCTGAAGACTTTTCCACATTCAGTCCTCGATACGGTTACGAATGTGCAAGTATGGGCAAATATGTCGGAGGCGATATTATTCTTGCGCCCGACAATTTCGACGAAGCTTTATATACACTGGACAATTACGTAATGCCGTATCTTGCAACCAAGCAAAAATTTTCATCGGTAAGCGTTTATAAAATTTTCGGTCCGGAAAAAAACGAAATAATCCACAGTCTTTCCGAATTCAAAAGATTGACTACCGTCAGATTTTTTGTTGAAACCGACTTCGCGTGCGACACCAAACTTACAGTGTGCTTTTCGCATTCGGTAGCTAAAAACGTAAAAGAAAAAATAACCGAGGCGGTATACGCCAAGTTCAGAGAGAATATTTATGCCGACGAGGATTGCGAACTCGAAGACGTCGCGGTCAAATTGTTGGAGCTTGCCGGCGCAACACTTGGGATAGCCGAATCGTTGACGGGCGGTATGGTTGCCTCCAAAATCGTAAATGTGCCCAATGCAAGCAAGGCGTTTCTCGAAGGTATTGTTTCTTATTCAAACGAGGCAAAAGCCGCGCGGCTCGGAGTAAGCGGAATTTCATTGTCCAATTACGGAGCGGTCAGTTCGGAAGTAGCGTATGAAATGGCGGTAGGAGTACTGAACACTGCAAAAACTGATTTTGCGTTGGCGACTACGGGTATTGCGGGACCTACCGGTGCGAGTATAGACAAGCCTGTGGGACTTGTTTACGTTTCGTTGGGAAACAATCACGGTATCCATGTATTCAAGTATGTTTTTGACGGCGACCGAAATCAGGTGCGCATCAAAACGACAAAAAACGCATTGTTTCAACTTATTAAATTGCTGAAAAATAAGAGAGGTTAAAAAAATGGCTGACGAAAAGAAAAATACCGACAGAAAAAAAGCGCTCGAATCGGCGATATTGCAGATAGAAAAGCAATTCGGAAAGGGCGCCATAATGAAATACGGCGAGGGCGCTGCGTTAAAAAATATAGAAGTCATACCCACAGGTTGCCTTGCGCTGGATATTGCATTGGGAATAGGAGGAATACCCAAAGGCAGGATTATCGAAATTTACGGTCCCGAATCTTCGGGTAAAACCACTGTTTCTCTTCATATCATTGCAGAACTGCAAAAGCAAGGCGGAATAGCCGCGTTCATCGATGCGGAGCATGCGCTCGACCCCGTTTACGCGGCAAATCTCGGCGTGGATTTGGACAATTTGTATGTGTCACAGCCGGACAACGGCGAACAGGCGCTGGATATTGCCGATTATCTTGTCGATAGCGGTGCGGTTGACCTGATAGTGGTCGACTCGGTTGCCGCGCTCACCCCCAAAGCCGAGATAGAGGGAGATATGGGGGACTCGCATGTAGGGCTTCAAGCAAGACTTATGTCGCAGGCTCTTAGAAAACTTGCGGCAATCACAAATAAAAAGAATGCATGCGTCATTTTTATAAATCAACTGCGTGAAAAAATCGGAGTTATGTTCGGAAATCCCGAAACTACTCCGGGCGGAAAGGCGTTGAAATTCTATGCGAGTGTCAGGCTCGACGTGAGAAAGGCGGATACGTTGAAGGACGGCGCCGAAATAGTGGGCAACAGGACAAAGGTAAAGGTAGTCAAAAACAAGCTTGCTCCTCCCTTCAAAACGGCAGAATTTGATATAGTTTACGGCAAAGGAATATCGCAGAGCGGCTGCATACTCGATTTGGCTGTCGCCGCAAATATAGTGGAAAAGAGCGGCTCCTGGTTTGCATACAACGGAGAGAAAATAGGTCAAGGCAGAGATAACGCCAAAAATTATCTTTCCGCCAACCCTGCCGTGATGGAGGAGATTAAAAATAAACTGCTTGCTCAAATCGAGGATAAAAAAGACAAAGCGGAATCTGAAAACCCCGAAGGTTAAATAGTATCTCAATTTTAATCTAAATGCAAGCTAATATTTCTTACATAGTATATTGATTGGCTAAAAAAATGTCTGAAAACAGCGTTTTCAGACATTTTTTTAGCTTTTGCGTTTACTTGACTGAAAAAAATAAATTTTGTTTCGTCCTATATCTTGACAAGAGGGCAATAATAGATATACAATATATAGCGGAGTGTGCAAATTTTTACGCAACGCAACCGGTCGTGAAAATTGACGTTCTTAATTAAAAATTTAAACTCGGAGGAAATTTATGTCATTCAACGCACTGAATTTCTTCTTTGCTCAAGTACACCTGGCCTGGTTAATCGTAGTTCCCGTATTGTGCATTGCAGCGGCGGGCTGCGGCGGGTGGTTGGTTACGCGATTCGTGCTTAACAAAAAAATAGGTAAAGCCAAAAATGTTGCTCAATCTATTGTAGACGAGGCAAAAATCGAAGCCAAGACTTTAAAAAAGGAAGCTATACTGGAGGCGAAAGAAGAAGTTTTAAAACTTAAACAGGATTTCGACAAGGAATCGAAGGAACGCAGAAACGAGATTCAGAAGCAGGAATTCAGGCTTATTCAGAAAGAGGAGGCGCTGGATAAGAAAGAGGACGTTCTTTCCAAAAAGAACGAGCATCTGGAGCAACAAATCAAAAGCGTTCAGAATCATCAGAACGAACTTAACAGAAAGCAGCAGGAGCTTGAAAAATCCGAAGAAAAAATGGTTCAGGAGCTTGAAAAAGTTTCCAATATGACCAAGGACGAGGCTAAAAAGCTGCTTATATCCACAATTGAAACCGAAGCGAAGAGGGACGCCGCCGCTCTCGTAAGGGAAATCGAGGCGGAAGCCAAGGAAAACGGCGAAAAGAAAGCCCGTGAAATTATAAGCGGCGCAATTCAGCGTTGTGCTGCGGACCAGGTTTCGGAAATAACGGTCACTACCATATCATTGCCTAACGATGAAATAAAAGGGCGGCTTATCGGGCGTGAGGGGCGCAATATACGCGCGTTGGAAAACGCCACGGGTGTTGACCTGATTATCGACGATACTCCCGAGGTGGTCATACTTTCGGGCTTTGACCCTGTAAGAAGGCAAATTGCAAGAATAGCAATAGAAAAACTTATTTCGGACGGCAGAATACATCCCGCGCGCATTGAAGAAATGGTTGCAAAAGTGCGCAAGGAGATGGACGTAACTATAAAAGAAGCAGGTGAAGCAGCGTCTTTCGATTCGGGGGTTTTCAATTTGCATCCCGAAATAATCACCTTGTTGGGACGCCTCAAATTCAGGACAAGCTACGGACAGAATGTTTTAAATCATTCGCTTGAAGTATCTTATCTTGCAGGTATGATGGCGTCGGAATTGGGGTGCGACGTAGCGCTTGCAAAGCGCGCAGGGTTGCTGCACGACATAGGCAAAGCGGTAGACCAAGAGGTTGAGGGGACGCATATCGAAATCGGCGCGGATATTGCCAAAAAGTACAAGGAAAGCAAGGAAGTCGTCAATGCGATTATGGCGCACCACGGCGACGTGGAGCCGATGACGATAGAAGCTGTGCTTGTGGCTGCTGCCGACGCGATATCGGGAGCAAGACCGGGGGCGAGACGCGAGAGCCTTGAAAATTATGTAAAACGTCTTGAAAAACTTGAAAATCTTGCCGATTCGTTCAACGGAGTTCAAAAATCCTTTGCCATGCAGGCAGGGCGCGAAATCCGCGTTATTGTCAAGCCTGAGGTGGTGAACGATGCAAACGCCGTTATGCTTGCAAGAGATATTGCCAAAAAAATCGAAAACGAGTTGGATTATCCCGGTCAAATCAAAGTAAACGTAATACGGGAAACCCGCAGCGTCGAATACGCGAAATAACTTTTAATTCGTATCGGGCGGTGATTTTTGACTGCCCGATTCGATTGAAAAGTATTTTTAATTTATTGACAAATTTTTTTGAAAATAGTATAATTATAAAGTTAGCGTAGGGGAGTGGCTCAACGGTAGAGCAGCGGTCTCCAAAACCGCTGGTTGCGTGTTCGAATCGCGTCTCCCCTGCCAATCGAAAAAATACCCGTCGGTGAAAAAAAACGACGGGTATTTTTTTGCGGATTATTTAAGCAAAAGCCCCGAAATTTTCGGGGCTTTTGCTTCTGGCTGTTTTCTACATCAAAGGCGCAAACAGTCTCACTATGTTTTGTATAAGTCGTACAGGGAAACTCTTTTTGCATTGTTCTATGCTTATCTGTTGACTTTCTTTAAGCGTCTCCAAAAAATCGTCCTTTATGTCTGCAATGGTGTTTTTATCGTAAATCACCGCGCCGCACTCGAAGTGGAGATACAAGCTCCTGAAATCCATATTGGTCGTTCCTACCGTTGCAACGGAATCGTCGGAAACGAATATCTTGGAATGTATAAACCCAGGAGTGTATTCAAATATTTTTACGCCTGCTTCAATCAGTTCTCTGTAATATGACTGAGTGGTAAAATGAACGAGACGCTTGTCCCAAATGTGAGGCGTGATTATAACTACGTCAACGCCGCTTTTTGCAGCCAATTTGAGTGCCGAAAGCATTGTGTCGTCAATAATAAGATAGGGCGTTGTGATGTAGAGATACTTTTTAGAGCTTCCGATTACTTCGAGATAGACGTGTTCGCCTACATTTTCTTTGTCCGCAGGGCTGTCGGCGTACGGTTGAACCAATCCGTCTGTATTGCATTCCGACAATTCTGAACGACTATGCAAAAGATTGTCGGGATAAAAGCGGGAAAGGTCGTCTTCTCTTTCTTTTGTGCAGTAGAACCACATTTGCAGAAAAAACAATACGAAGCTCCAAACCGCAGCGCCTTCGATTTTTATTCCCGCGTCTTTCCAATGACCGAATCTTTCAATGTGGTTTATATATTCGTCGGCAATGTTTATGCCGCCCGTGAAAGCAACCTTTCCGTCAATTACGGTAATCTTTCTGTGGTCTCGATTGTTTTGCTTTGTGGTAAGCATGGGGTGAATGGCGTTGAATGCGACAGCTTTGATTTTATGCTTTGACAGTTCTTTGGCGAAGTTTTTGGGCAGCCGCAAAAAGCATCCGACGTCGTCATAAATAAGCCGCACGTCGACACCTGCCGCTGCTTTTTCGCGCAGGACTTCAAATAAGGCGTCCCACATATAGCCTTCGGATAAAATAAAATACTCCAAAAATATATATTTTTCTGCTTTTTTCAGCTCCGATAACATTTCTTCAAAATACTCTTCGCCTATTTTAAGATATTTGCAATCGGAATCGGGAAAAACGGGATAGCCTGCAAAATTGTGCAGATATTTCATGAGTTTTATATTTTTTTCATTGCATTGCGTTTGACAGATACCCTGCAAAAAATTGCCGCGCGACAGGAAATATTTTTTATAAGCCTCGTCGGCTTCCTTCAATTTGTTTTTGAATCTGTTTGTGCCCGATTCAATATGGAAAAACAGATAAAAAAGTCCTCCGAAAACAGGAAATACCAAAATAAAAATAGCCCACGTAAATTTGTAAGCTCCTTTTTCGTTTTTGGGGATTATGCTTAAAACTATCAGCAGGGAGACAACGGTAAGAGTAATGCTTACCCAGGTGTATTTGCGGCTGCCGCTTGAGATTAAAAAGATTAGAATTGCAAGCTGAAGCAAGATAAGTAAAATTACTACGAATCTTTGAAAAATCAGACCGGTCAGCCATTTTTTGTTCTTGATTTTTTTATGCTTCTCCGAAGACTTTGCTCGTGACGTCATATTATATAATTTTAGCTTTCTCCATACTTTTAGTCAAGTTAATGTCTATAAGTATTTTTTGTTTGCTTAAAAAACGATAGACTTTTTTTACGGAAAATTATAAAATAAATGGGCGATGAAAAAGGTGACAATTTATACCGACGGCGCGTGTTCGGGCAATCCCGGCGTCGGAGGCTGGGCGGCTATACTTATTTTTAACGGAGTTGAAAAGGAAATAAGCGGATATGACAAGCAGACAACCAACAATCGTATGGAGTTGTTTGCGGTTATTCAGGCATTGAGAGCGCTTAAAGAGTCCTGCGAGGTGGAAATATATACGGATTCCGCTTATGTTGCGGACGCTTTTTTAAAAAATTGGATAACCTCTTGGGAGAAAAACAACTGGAAAACGTCAGGCAAAAGCGACGTCAAAAATGTAGATTTGTGGAATGCTTTGAGATTTGAACTGAAAAAACACAAACCTACGTTTATCAAGGTCAAAGGTCACGCTGATAATCTTTACAACAACAGGTGCGACGAGCTGGCGAAAAAAGCCATTTCGGACGCGGGCGTAAAATAAAAAAATGCAGCCGATACGGCTGCATTTTTTCAAAGTCTTTTAAGGTATTGAATCCTCAAAAAGGAATTTATTAAGACATACACGGGAACATTCAGCAAAACCATAATGGGAAAGACCAGATACATCACAACGGCTTGCTGGTCGTTGAAGGCCAGATTAAATATCAGCAAATCAACCACCAATACTGCAACGGAAGCTATTACAAAGAATATCAGACTGTTTATGATGTGAAATTTGAGGTTAAAACGCGGCTTGACCTTTTTGGAGGGCCAGCGCAGCCAAATAAACAGAAAAACTGCAAGTATGAGCAGTGCGACTCCCAAAACTATAAGAAAAGGCGTGCTTGTTCCGTAGGTTTTGTTTCTTACGCATAGCCAAAATACCGTCATTTCTACGGCGGCAAAAACAAAACCGAACAAAACTGTCAAAAAATTGAGTTTGTTGACGGGCAAAAAGGGCGCCGGCTTGTAAACGGAAGCCACTCTGTTGTAAAGCTTCATTCTCAGCCCTTGCTTTGCCATAGCATCAGCTGTTTCGCTCAGTTGAAGATGATTTACTTCGTTGGGAGATACGGGAGTAGACGTCGCAGCGGAATCCTGTTCGCTTGCAATGTTTCTGTGCTCTGCCGCACGTTTTTCCTTTTCGGTCAATTGCTCGCCGACAAGATTGTCCAATATGCTTTTGTATTCTTTTTCCTGCTGAGTTTCCTGTTTTTCTATCTGTGCGAAATACGAAACCTTTTCCCGAGATTTTGTCTCCGAGTCTGAGGAAACGGCATTTGCGTCTTGTTTTGCAGGGGAGGAATGGGGGACTTCCGAAATCGATTGTGGCGGTTTCTTTTCGTCAAGAGTTTCGGCGGTTTGTTTCGTGGTGTCGGAATTGTTGGATAAAAGCTCGCTGACTCGGTTTAAATCTTCCTTTGTGACAATATTTGTCGAGCGGGTTCTTTTGCCGCCCGACTTGTGTCCGAAAATGGAGGTTACTTCGCTTTGATTTTTTTGGGGCAATTCGTCATTGCTCGATTCGCTGTCAACCAATGACTCCATTACGTTCTTGTGAAATTTCCATTCGGATTTATATTCTATACAAAGCTCTCTTCCTTTTTGAGTGAGTTTGTAATATTTTCTCCGTCCGCCGTTGGATTCGCCTCCCCAATACGACTCGATTAATTTTTCAGATTCGAGTTTTTTCAGGTAACCGTATAGAGTGGGTTGCTTGATTTCATATTGATTATCGGTTTTTTCCTTTATTTCTCTGGTTATATCATAGCCGTATTTGTCTCCGCCGTACAAGGCGTTGAGTATAATAGTTTCGATATTTCCTTTAAGAAAATCAAAATTTCCGACCATTAAAAAACCTCCTGTGTAAAAATCAAATAAATTCTAATATAAACGCCGAATAAAGTCAAGTGTATAAACTAATATGTGTCGCATAATATTCTGTTATTTCAAAAAATTTATCAAAACGACAAAATTAAACGGTATTTAAACTATGTAAAGTGGTATGATTATCAAAAAAGGGTTCGTCATGAAAGTTGAAATTATCCGTACAGATAATAAAAATTTGATTATTACCGTCCGGGATGCCGAAACGCTGGAGGTCCGCGCGCCGAAAAATCTCAGTAAGGAAGCTATAGAGGGATTTGTGCGCGAGAAAAGACGCTGGATAGAGAAAAAAGCAAAAGAAAAACAAAATATAAAAAACGAATTTGAAGAAATTTACAAATACCAGCAGTTTTTATTGTTCGGAAAGCGTTTCAGAGTGGTAAAAAGTAACGTAACCGAGGCAACTATATTGGAAGATATGTTTATCGTACCGCAAAAAGTAACCGAGATTTCACAGCTTAAAGACTGTCTCTTATACACATCTGACGCTGCCGACGAACTCTAGGGTGTAGA
>OWKP01000979.1_pt1 | contig 19416 bp, 16 predicted proteins | sample 1732991 | NCBI WGS metagenome assembly OWKP01 (sample SAMN05065777, study PRJEB22554) | human gut metagenome | biome: ENVO:2100002; feature: ENVO:00000062; material: ENVO:00002003 | host: Homo sapiens | place: USA
GATCTGCGCATGTCTCGTGGGCTCGGAGATGTGTATAAGAGACAGAAATATAACAGTACAAAAGAGACTTTTGTTCAGCAGTTCTCTGTATATTTCAGTTAATTATAGTTTATAGAATTAAATGTTTCTCATTTATAGGCAATATAATGTGTTTCCAGTCAATCATTGCATTGAATAACATGATATGGGAATAGTCTTTCAAACATATTTGCGGAATGTCTTTCTCAACAATGAGCTGCCTGTCCAGAAATTCGCTTCGTTTCGTCCCCCGGAGTAACGGATGAGCTGGTGTGAACCAGGTATCTCCGTCATAGAGAGCAACATTAGCTATAGAGGTATCTGTCAGATAGCCATTTCTCACAATTAAAATATCATCCGCCATTCCTTTTTGAGCGTACAAGGCATTCAGTTCTTCCCGATGCGCACTTTTATAAGTATAATCAATGGTATCGGACACAACCAAATGCAAAGAAGATACCTGTCGCATCTGATAGGGCGCATACGTAACTTCTTCCACTTCTTTTCCATATACAATCCGGCATTTATGAATTCCATTTAAAGTTGGCGGAGATATAAATTCCCGTAAATCCAGCGGAGTGCTGTCTTTCCAAAAAGCTGCACGGGTTTCATTAAAGCGCTCTGTGTGATAATCAAGATTATAAATCTGTCCATCCTCTATCCGGATAGTCTCAATAAATGGGTACATATACTTTTTGTTTCATTTCATTATACTCGCTTTCCACATCACTCTGGCAGGTGATCCCACCTCCACTTTTAAAATACATCTTCTCTCCTTCCTGTTCTACAAAACGTATCATAACGGCACTATCTAAATCAATGCCATCAGAATATCCCATAACTCCTGTATAAAATCCTCTGTCGTAGGTTTCAGCTTCCTGGATAATCTGCATCGTTTTTCTCTTTGGAGCACCGGTAATAGAACCGGCTGGTAATAGCCTGAAAATAATATCTCCCAAATGCTCCTGATAATTTTCAGGCAATATACCCTGAATTTCAGAACTCGTCTGGAAAATGACTCCCCGATTAGTCTGTAACCTGTCCATATACCGATACCGGGAAACTGACACCCGGTTGGCAACCATACTTAAATCATTACGAATCAGATCTACAATGGTAGCATGTTCGGCAGTCTCTTTCGGATCATTCATCAATAATTGAGCAGCAGAGGGAATTGAAGCATCAATGGTTCCCTTCATCGGATATGAGCTAATTTTTCCTTGATGAATTCTAACAAATATTTCAGGAGAGAAAACCGTAAAACGATCTTTAATCCATAGCTTATAAATCGCTTTTGAATGAAAATAAATATCTTTCAGAGTGAGATTGGTTTCTACCGGAGTGCGACACGTCAAATTCGTAAGGAAACTATTTCCTGCCAGGATGTTCCGTCGCACGATATTAAACGAACGTTGATAAGAAGAAAAAGATTCTGCGAAAGGCTGCCAATGTAGTGAAGGCACTGTTTTTGCGGAGTAAGTAGCTATATCATCTTCAGCCGATATAATCTGATTGGTAAATCCATTCAAATTATACAAAACTTCAGCGGAATCAACAGCGGCAACCTCCTCTATATAAGATACATCTTGTAGATAATTTATAATGAAAATGAAAGGACGGTGGAGTTGTCCCAACTGGTTCATTCGTTTAATAGCCTGTTCCTTATTATATAAGTGCATATAAAATACTTCTACGTTTAGGGAAGGCAAATGTACACAAAAAGTATAGATTAGAAAAAGATAGCAATAAAAAAGGGTTGTCCGACGTGTCATATCGGCAACCCTTTATCATTTATAAAATTGGTCAAATTACTTCATAACAGCTTTCACTTGAGGAAGCATCTTCTTCACATTTTCATTTTCCGGAGAGATCTTAGCAGCTTCTTCCAGATAGTCTAATGCTTCTTTAAATCTACCATCAGCTTTTTCTTTTTCTGCAGCATATTTATCTGCATCAGAATTTGCCAAAGGAGCAGCTTTCTTCAGGATATTAGCGCCATCATTATAGCACAGAACTCCTAAACTGTACAATGCATTTGTTTTATATTGCTTGTGATCCAAAGGAATTACTTTCTTAAAACAATCTTCAGCTTCTTCTGCTTTTCCTGCTTTCTGTGCTGCAAGTCCTGCTTTTAGATAATGAAGACCATAATTCTTCACCATTGTCTTATTCTTAGGATCGACTTTCAGCCCTTCTTCTAATGTAGCTACATATTCAGCAGTCTTCTTTTGTGCATCTAAAGCCAAAGCTTTACGAGCATACGCATTTCCTATATTAAATTTTTTCTGAATAGCAATATCGAAAAAGGTCACGGCTTCCGCATACTTTTTCACTTCGTCTGCTGCTATACCACAATAGTAAGCTGTTGCAGAATCCTGATTATTAGTCTGTTTCAGATATTCGCTGAACTTCGCATACGCTACTGGATAATTTTTAGCATTAAATGCATCATTTCCTTCTTTTTTCAATTGCTCTGGGGCGGTTTGTGCAAAAACATTAGTCACTACAATACAAAATGCAAATAAAAAAATCAATTTCTTCATAACTTTATGTGTTTTTTAGTTGTTTATCGTTCAAAAGTAGAAGTTATAATAGAAAAACACAACCCTATTTTATTTTTTTGAGCTTTTTGAAACCTATATAACGTTCGTTATTCTTCGTAAAAATGGCGTTTTTCTATTTAATACTCCCAAACCATATAAATAAACAAAATTCATCTCTATTATAAACTACTGATTCATAGTCACAAAGAAATATATGAATAAAAAAATGCCGGAAAGTTTTTGAATTTTCATAAAAAGCACTACCTTTGCATCCGCAAATAAGGCTGGTTCCGTAGCTCAGCTGGATAGAGCAACGCCCTTCTAAGGCGTGGGTCAAGCGTTCGAATCGCTTCGGAATCACAACGTAAAGGCAAGTAGTCTATAAAAAGACTGCTTGCCTTTCGTCATTTTACTGGTTATCAAACACTTAGTACCACATCATTTCAGGTCAAAATCGTGCAAATTTCTTCAAAAAGGTAGAAAACAAATAGAAAACATACCCTAATTAAGGTATGGTAGAAAGAATTTAGAAAACAAAAATGATCATAAGAATAGTCCAAAATATACAGAGAATCAATAAAGAGGGTAATGCTCCTCTCTATATATCCTTTTATTTAGGAAAGGAAAAGGTTGTTATACCTTGTAAGTTATCTGTGCCTACAACTAAATTTGATTCTAAAACAGGAATGCTCAGAGGTACTAATAAGGAAGCAAAAGATATTAATCTCATCATAGAACGGTTGAAAGCAAAAGTTAATGATATTCTCGTTAAGTATAGGCTCAAAAATCTCACACTGAATAAAGAAGCTTTTATGAGGGAATATAACAACCCTTCAGATTTTAAATCCTTTCATGACTTTGTAGCATCTTATATGAAGACTTACAGTAGGAGATTAGAAATAGGAACATTTCGACATCACAAAAGTTGTATGAGAAAGTTTAAAGAGTATTGTGAAGGCTTACAGTTTCATGAACTAACAGAAGATTTCCTCAGAGACTATCTAATTTATATGAAAAAAACTCTATGCAACGCAGATTCAACGGCCCAACGTAATTTATCAACCATAAAAATATATGTATCTGCGGCTATAAAAAAGGGGTATATGGAAAATGATCCTTTTAAGGATTTTGGTGTAAAGAGAATAAAAAGTAATATTGACTATCTCACCGAAGAGGAATTGATAAAGTTCATTAGTTTATACTATGATAGAAGATTACCTGAACGTTTAGAACGAACATTAGGTTTCTTTTTATTTATGTGTTTCACCAGTTTGCATATTTCTGATGCTCGACACGTCTGTCTTGAACAAATTAATAATGGAATACTTACTTATTATCGGATTAAAAATAGAAATTGCAAACCGGAAGCAATAAAAATACCACTTTCAATTCCGGCGTTCAAGATCATAGAGGAACTCCAAGGAAAAAGAAAAGAAGGACACCTCTTTACTTCATTGCAATGTGATCAGGTTGTTAATAGGCAAATTAAAGAGATCGCATCCATATTAGAGATAAAGAAAAAAGTGTCAGCCAAAACAGGTAGGCATACTTTCGCTACCATATTTCTAAAAAAAACAAAGGATGTAGCGACATTGCAAAAGTTATTAGGACATAGTAATTTGAAAGAAACAATGATCTATGCGCATGTACTTGATGAAAGCAAACAGGAAGGAATGCAATGCTTCAACTGCTTCGCTATTTAATTGTACTTTTGTGCGGTTAAGAGTTATCCTTCTGATAAATAAAAAGATGCGGGCGCACAATATTTGTACAACTTAGTACAACGCCCGCACTATTTTTACTTCATTAACAAATTCCACCCGGCTTCAATATCTGTCATGACTGCGGGAACTCCGTTTTCTACTTGGCTGATGGCCGCGGCAAAGGCACACATTGTGGCTTTGTCATCGATGTCTGGAATATAAGTAGACGGTACCTGCATTTCACTGCATACACGGGTAATGTATCCTGATGTATTGTTTTCACAAGGTGGTGCATATCTGTTTATAAACTCAGCAATAGTTTGTCGGTTATGTAGTTTCCGGTAGTTTTGCAGTAACTTGATCAAAGCACGATAGCCGTATGCCATCGAAATAAATTGCTTAAAACTTTTGTCTTGGCTGGGTACAATCTCACCTTGCCATTTATCCCGGTCATGTCTAATATTACCGGGATTGTTGTTTCGTAATCCTCTACTCATTTTCTTGTTATAATTACTATACTTATATTTTGATATAATTTGTCCAAAAATAAAATTGTGATTTCTTTGCCTCACCAGAAAAGACAAGGCAAACTTTTTTATTATTTGGATTTAGAAACTGATTGTGCCTCTAAAGCGGTCTTTACCTCTTGGATGATCTGATCGAATACTTCAAAGTGCGCTGCAACATTCTCCGACTCCGGAAGGGACATTTGTTTACTGCCTGATTCCAACAGCAAATACCCGATATACCGCCCGGAGGTTATGGGCTGCTTACCTGTAGGGGTGTCAATCTCTTCCGTGACCGTTTTAATGATTTCACAATGAAGGCGGCTGAGATTATCGTTATTGACACTGTAGTTTACATTGTACTGATAATCTCCTGAAACGGCTTTACCGTTTACTTGAACTGTTCTTGATTCTTCTTGAAACATAATTTATTGATTTTGAGAGTTAATAATTACTTTGTCTAATTCATTATAAATAGCGGTTTTCACCACTGCGAGTATCGGAGCCGGATCAACGTAATTTCGAATGATATTTGCACCTTGTTCGTCAACTTCAACTTCACCTTCTTTATATATCCGTTGGGCAAACTCCAATTCACCCAAATCGGGTGTATTACAGTAAATAGCGTTTCCTACTGTTTTAGCTACGTCGAACTCTTTAATTTCTCCGTCAATAGCTGTTTTTACTTTAATTCTTCTAAAATTGATTTTCATATTCTATTTCTTTTGAATTTATTATTGTAATCTGCGCTCACAATGGGCATTTACCAAACATTGCGACCTACAACGAACACACGGAATGGACAATCACGGGGACCCTTGTTTGCGTCAAGCATTAAAACCTCAAAATAAGAGTTGTTTTGTGTCTCTACCTGACCGAATACCCAGCCATACCCCCCTAAGCCTTGTACTAAAACAGCGTACTGCAGATGCTTCAAACTGTGGTATATCCTGTATTTTCCAGTAGCTATTTTCTGTGCACTGGTTAAGGTGCACCCGTTGCCCCATTCATTAGTGACTGTACCCGCTTGATATACATATCCGGTACACAGCATTCCGGGAGCGTTCCACTTTTCACCGCCCCTTTGGGCGAAAATATGACTTCCATACGATTCTATCGAATTTGCAGTGCCTGCGTTAGCCAAACATCTTAGAGCAAAACCGGAACTTCCGTATGATTCAATACTTAGACCACTGTAATTGTCGTTTCGTATGGACATCAATGCAGTGCGTGAAGTTGTAGGGCTGTCCCCCTCTTCGTTAATACGAAGGAATTTATTACCGGACATGTTTAACAGGATCTTAGCCTGCGAATTGCTTGCCGAAACAAGAGAGCCTCCCGATATATTCCAGGCACCGATCTTTGCACCATCAGTTACCGTAAGGTTTCCGGTTGTGATCCTCTGTGCTGAAAATGCCTGTGCCACCACTTCCGCAGCTTCAATCACATTGGCAGACAGTTTGCCGTTTGCGTTGATGGCGGCTGTCTGTTGACCTGTGTTATTTTGGAATAGCAGGTTATCGGCTTTCAGAATGATTTTTCGGGACGTGATGTTGATTCCGGTTTCGACTAAGCCGTTTTGAGTGGCGGTGACACGACCGTCTACTATGTCGGCTTTGTTATTGGCTGTGCCTGCTAATGAATTGGCGGAATTTGCCGTTTGTTCTACTACGCTTAATTTTGCGTGGTCTGAACTTAGAGTTAACTCAGCCGCACTTAATCGCCTACCTTGATCGTCCACTTTGTTTGCAGTTAAAGCTATGCTTTCCTGCGTCTGCTTTATTTCGGTATAGTATCCGTATGTGCGGACGGGTTCAGTTCCATCGGTGCGAACGGGGAACGATGTATTATACGAACCGTGATAATCGGTTTGATAAACGTTGATTACGTTTGGGTCAATAGTATCATCTACGGTTACGTCATACATAGAACCGCCCCTAATACCCATTCTACACGTAGACGTTTCAGTTATTTGTCCCAAATCAACAACTATCTTTGCACCCGCAGAAGTCCATGCTTTAGTATAGTCAAAGATATTGGTTACTGCTGGCAACGAACCCCAACCCGAACCGGACATCTCAAACGTTAAGTTCATAGAAAAACCGCCATCATGTGTACCGTATGAAGGTTTTCCGTATCCCGCATCAAGAGGTCTACTTATTTCAACCCTTGTTTTGTGGTAAACCGGAATACTTATAACCAACGGGAAAAACTTATTATTGTCCCATCCTCTTAAATCTATTCGCTTTGATATATGCCTATTGGTGGTACTATTAATAACACTAATATCACCAACAACAGACGTGATACTTTTTTCGGTCTGTTCGATGCGTGAAGCAAGTCCGGTAACACGTCCATCAACGGTATTTATCTTTTCAACGGTGGATGTTATCTTACCTTCGACTACACTAATTTGACTATTGGTATATTCAGCACCTTTATAAACTGCATCCTGAAAATTAGGACTCCATGCGGTTGCAATTTCACCCGCTTCTACTTTGAAGTCTTTCACCCATATATAAGCCCAATCAATTCTTTCTATATCAACAAAATTATATACATCCTTTTGTTCCTCTGTGTTTTTCGTTACGTTAAATGTATGCTTGAAATAACTCCATTGGTTATCTGCTGTTGATTTAACAATTACGTTTTCAGAATCACACACATCAATAGTAAAACCAACTGGGGTATTTTGACTACCTTTAATCCATCCGGAAACGGTATACTTACCGGGGATAGGCGGGATAATATTAGGTATCCGCATAGCTCCTCCATTGTCTTGTGAACCAACCAAATAGAAGCCATGCAGAGACATTTGCCTTTCAATAGTAGGAGATGGATATAAAGTATTAAGCGTTGAACTTGTGTAACTATACAAATTGTTAGCACCTATACCCAAATTTTCTACCTTAGTTTTAACGGATAGTTCAATTTTCCCGTCAACGGCAAGTATTTGTGTGTCGGTGTACTTTTTTGACTCAGTGAAAGAATCTTTAGGGGCAGGCTTCCATCCGGTCGCCGTGTCTCCTATTTCTATTTGAAAGTTATTGATCCGGCAAACTGATCCAGCGCCTAACTGTATATATGCAATAATATCAGTATCCAAAGAGTCCTCTATATCTTCGGGGACTTTGATAGTGTGAACGTACCTACCTTTGTCAGCCGTGGGGCTGGTAGAATCTACATACTTAAATGCGCCGATATAGTAATATTGGGATGTGCCCGATTTATAAATAGCTTTTTCAAGCCCGAACCTTTGTGATGATCCCATCTTTAAATTGCTATACGCATAGTCGAACGAGATTGTTAAGGTTTTGCCTTTTAAATCCGTCCACGCTTTTGATAACTGAAACGCATATTGTGCGCCTGATCCATCCAACGCCTGTTGGGATTGTAACATCAGGTTTTCGCCTCCGATATTCAATTTTCTTTCAGTTGCAGACGGTATCCAATTAGCTACACCCACACTACCCTCGGTGATTACAGCCCATTTAATGTATGTCTCCGTTGATTCCTGTTGGGGAAACTTATAGAAGTAGAAATATGCCCCATCCGGATTAATAGGCGTTATAGGCTGCGAAAGTACCGTTTCTTCTGCGCTTTTCGGCAAAGTGCCTATCCATCCGTACGAAGGATTGTTATACGCCCTGATAACATCAGAGTCCGCACACTTATAGCACACTGTAAGGGTATAGGTTTTGCCTGCTTCTAAATGAACGTCATACTTATACGCTCCCATTTGATAGGGGTTAGCATTTAGTTTGTGGTTAGAGTCGTAAAGCAGATTAACGTCCGCTACTTTCATACTGCGTATGGCAAGCTCGATCTTTCCCGGTATAGCCGCTAACTCGGTAGCAATATTACTAAACTCCTGTTCAATGCTCTTTCCATTTCTCAGAATGAAAATACCTTTCAGGAAACAGTTCATCGCATACAGGCCGTATCCGGAGGGTTGGAAGTCAGCCGGAAAGTCTGTATCCGTCATGCCATCGAGACAACCCAAAATCACTTTGTTCTTTCCGGCCAAAGACGTGGAGTTTACCCCGTCCAGTACAGAAATGCGCGGCTTGCCATCTTCCGAAGCGGTGAGATACAAAATACCCTGTCTGTTCGGATTCGTGAGGTTACCCATCTGAACCAGATCATCACCAACGGCCGGAGTTGTACCATTTGGAAAAACGGATTTAAGTATGAGAATCGAATCATCATTAACCGAGGCAACCGGAACCCAGTAGTATTTAACGTGTCCGGATGTGTAGACCTGACAACGTACCAAGTCATCAGTGACAAACATCATGTCGCCCTCTATACCTAAAACATAGTAAGCCGGATCACCGGATGTTTCCGAAACGGACTTAACACGCCCGTTGGCGGATGAAATCACCAGACCGCCGTTAACCGCACGAACTTTCGAAATGATAAGTTCAAAAATGGTCATGGCCTTACGGACTACGGCATTATCTATTTCAAGGTTCCAATCCCCATTGATAGCCTTGTATAGCTTCATCCCTTCACCCATCAGTCCGGGGATGAATCTTTCTGAACTGATATAGTCCTTGACTATGGTTTGAAACAGGGTTGCGACGTGCTCAACATTCAGATCGTATGTTTTTGCAAGTGCCTGAACGAGTAAATTTAAAGTGTGCGTATCGCCTTTTGCCCAAATATCCGCGCCTGTTGAAATATTCCCTTCCGAATGGAGTGTGCCAACATTGGCCGAACCGGTTACTTCCAATGTAGCGGTCTTAGCTTTTATATGAGCAATAATATTTTGTACCTCTGCATCACCTTGTTCATTGATAGATGCCAGATTATCACTAACGAGTAGTCCTTTTAAGAAGGTTATAGTTTCCTTTGCTTCATCTCTTTGATTCTTGCTTAAAAACATTTTTTTTAGAGCTTCCGTATTTATTTTTTTGAGCTCTTCATTCAGCCAAGATAGCACTTCTGCCACATGCCGGTTAGAGACACTGTGCTTGAGTACTGCTTTGTCAATGTAGTCAATGAGTTCATCTATAATTTGTTGCTGATCGGACATATCAATTAAATTGAGGTGTGAACTGTTCGGTATGTATACGGGGATTTCCTATTTCGTCCTCTGAAAGTGATCCGGTGTAGCGAACATCGGAGTCAACGAAATGAAGAGTCATTTTAATGCTTTCTGGTACAGTGGAGCGTATGGCATGGGTGAGGTTGTCGGCTACGGCATTTACCCTGATGTTTCGTCCGGAAAGTCCGAGTATCTTTATGTCATCGGAAGCAAGCATATCCATTAAATGCACAAGCTCTTCGGTATTGCGATATCCGGATTCGACCTGAAGCTTGTCACGGGCAGACTGTCGCTCGCGGGCCTCGATATAGTCATCAATGCTTTCATCGTAAATCTGATAAGTGGAGTCGGACTCAATTTCAGACTCGATGTTACCGATACCGGTGACTTCAATGCGTTCATAGGCTCCATAGGAGTTGAGAAATTCAAGTAAATAACGCTCACGGGATACTGTTCCGGGAGTGATGACAATAGTACAACTTTTGGTTGATCCGGAATAGATATCGAAAACAGAAGCTAACTTTTGATTAGTTTGAAACAGTTTTTGCCGGAGCCGATATAGGTTAAGGGCTACCGGCTGTCCGGCTGTTCCGGACAAAGAGGTTTCAATGCCGGCTGCAACTATTTTTAATGCACCATCCGGATAAAGGAAAGGAATAGGTAGGAGTTCGGTTTCTCGGATGGTGATGATCCGCCCGTTGGTACGGGTGGTTTTGAAGAAATTGACCGATGAATTGAGCAGCTTCCAAGTGAATATATTGCTATTTTCATCTAACAGACGGCGTAATAGCCGCTTGCTGATGCCTCCGATAACTGCTTTCAGAGAAAGAGTTTTAGTTTCTCCCTGGGTGTTTTGGACACTAATGGCAATATCTGTAGCTGAAGTAGAATCGGGCAGTAATATATCAGTGGATTCGTTAAGCAGATGTTTGGGACTGAGAATACCTGAAAGGATATCCTGAAGAAAAACAGAGAACTCACCTTCACCACTTCCGGAAAAGATGGTGCGGTCGGCCTGACGAATAGTGTAGCTGACTACTGAACTGGAGTTTATAGTCAGCTTGATGGGATTTCCGGCTAAAGCGATTGTAGACGGATATATGTTTGCTGTTAAACTCATAGTGCATTGTAATTAGTTTGTATAATGGTACCGGACACAGAAGAGGTCGAAGAGCAGTACAATGCCAGGAACTCTTCCCGTTCCGGAGTGGGGGTGGTGATGAAACGGAAAAATTCATCGGTTGTAGCCCCGGAGGAACTTGTAAATTTCCGGTAAGCGGCAAGCAATGCAGTTACATTGCTTGTCTCAATTGCTGCTGTGATGGTCTTATCGTCATTCATGTTGCAAATATGATGTTTTGATCATGTGCGGCAAAGGACAACTAAAGCAGTTCTGCTTTAACGGAAAGCCCGTAAGTAATGGCATAGTGTACGCCTCCGTATTCTTTATCTTTCCAGATGATATCACCTTGAGATGTCTGCCCATTGGGAACCCGGACCTTATAGTAAAGGTCGAAACTGTAATTGATTTCTTTGATGAAGAACTCTTTGTTGGCTTCATAATCTTCTTGAGTCGGTACAGTAAACGGTATCTCAATATCCGAAACCTGATCACTTACCTCGTTTTTACGTAGCACTCCGAGCCATTGCGCCGGTGGGGTAATAGCCTTCTTCCACTCCTCGACTTGTGCCCGTATCTTGAGTTCTACTATGTTTTCACGATTATTGTGAAACGCCCATTTGTAGAGTTGCTCAATCGTTTGTATTCCTTGCTCTGCATCCAAGTCCAAATCAGTTTCCCCTACAGGGATTAGGAGACGAAGGGTACGAAAACGGACTGTAGCCGGACGTGAAAGAAGTTTGGGTAATGTATAGCGCACTGTATCAAGGAGTAATCGTTGACCATCTATATTGATCGTTTGACTGAAATCAATATTGAGTAATTGAATTGGATTCAAGTGTACGGGAACTTCAACCGTATGATTGGAATGTCGGAGAATAGCGTCAAATCCCTTCCAAAAACGGGAGAACAGGCCATTATCACCAGTAAAGGTCATGGAGATATCAAATGTGTGTCCGTTGATGGCAATAGCTTCACCACCGGGTGTGTAACATCTTGGCGATCCATAGGGGTAGGGAGTGGATGCACGGGGCATGGAAAAGCAAAAGCATAGAGGAGTTTGGGTGTTTTGCTCCTCTGATAGTTCTACGCTGGCGCTGGAAATATTGGTATATTTGTGTACTTTTCCCAGGAGATAGGCAGGACAAACCGGTTGGTCATCGGGGTAAGAACCTTTCATCGGCAGGCATTCATCAATAGATGATATCTCCATATAACTGATGTTTGCCCCTTTATCCCAGGGGAAGAAGTCAGAGCTGCGGGCTTCACGAACTCCGGTCAGATTGTTCCGGACATAATAAAATCCATCCCATAAAGAATAGGTGAGATATCCTTTTGCTGTGTTACTTGACAAGACATGGCCAAAGGTTTTAAGAAATTTGTCGAGTGAGTCGGCAGTAGGAGTAGCTACTAAATTGGTATAAGGACCGGAGATATTGGTCGATGCGGAAAGTTTGAGTTGCTGTGCAGCGGCATAGTTGATAGCAGGCCGGGCCGACTTGAGCAGGGACCAGTTCAGTGAGGCCGGAGTTGAGATGATATCTTTGATAAATTTGAGATTAACGGTTTTATTTTTACCATCAACAAAATACACCATACCAAAGCGGCAGTAGAGGGCTTGTAGGAACTCGTTAATCGTGCAATCGGGTAGAAGGTCAGAGTAATCAATGAAGCCCTTGACTATGCTGTCGGCCATGTTGTTCAAAACTACCAGACGGGAGAGTTGACGGTGGGTTGAGAATGGATTTTCAAGGACCGTATAACCGTACCGGACGAATATAAGATTGAGTATCCAAGATACTTTTAAAAATGGGCTGATGGCATAACCTTCGGGAACGGAAGTAAGGACGGGTTCGTTATTGATAAGGAATGTTTCCTGTCTGGCAGCTCCCTGAAGGGAGTAGGTACCATTCTCTAATTTAGTTATCTTGTTGATGTATTCGGGGTAGTAGGTGGTAGTTTCCGTATCGTCCACGGTCGTTGTATGTGATGGAATGGATACACAAATGGGAAAAACGGAAAGAGCATCGTCTACGATTGTTTCATTCATAATAGAATTGAGCAGGCTGATGACTCCGGTTGTTCCTCCTTCGGGACGAATAACCGGAGCAGAGAGGGAACGGAGTGAAACAGCATTCCATTCCGAGTAGAGTTCAGACTCGTCAAAACCTATATTGGATACGATTCCTCCGGATTTGGAGGCTTGTGTGATGTTCATCTTACCTATTCGGTTGTAGACACCATCGGAGACGGTGACACGGGCGTCCGGGGCAGGGGAGTAGGTACTATCCGGACGATGGACATGGGTGATCAGTGAAAGGTTGTTTCGGGAGGCAGGAAGCGTGGCCGGTACGGATTGTGAGCCACGTTCGTTGTAAATAGGGGAGGTGTCTTCGATCTCGATGCTGAAATCGTTTTGAAGATCGAATATTCCTAATTGATTTTTTATCTTGAGTGACATGTGTTATTGTTTTTTACGGGTGAATGGTTCCTTTGATTTATCTGCTAATTCTTGTGCTTCGTTGAGCTCGCGAAGCACGATGTATGCTTTGAGGTATTTAAGTTTCTCAATCAGTGCATGTAACTTTTTGATCAGTTGAGCCAAGTTTGCTTCCTTATCAGTCGGTGAAGAAGTTGTCTGAGAGATACGGGAAGTACTGTTACGGATCGGATCGTAATTGCCTTCAGCACGCTGGGGAAGTCGGCCACTGCGGGCATCCTGAATGGCCTGTACGACAATGGGGTAATTAATGTGGTGCTGAAGACGGGAAAGATCTTCGGCATTGATGATCAGCTCTGCTCCGGATTCGGATATCAATGAGGTACGGCGGACGATTCCGGTCGGTGAATCACCTATGTAGGGAACATCCCGATAGGTCCGGCCATCATCTTCACCAATGACATCGTATCTGCCGGATGCCCATTGCTTGACTTGTACCTGAGCAGTTTTGGTACTGTCGGTATTGTTATCGGTTGCGGAAGTGGAAGAACTCCCCCTTTTAATCAGTCCTTTGAGCGTTGATTTTGCAGCGGCCAATGCTCCCATGATCAGTCCGGAGAGAACTGCGGCACGGGCTGCGCCAGTTGCTCCAAAGGTTGCAACAGAGTCGGGCATGGCATAGGCTTCGGCAGCGGAACGGGCTACAGCTCCGACAGCTACACCCGTGGCCTTGGCTATTTCAATATCAATCATCTGGCTTAGTACATCGAATAGTATATCGAGCATAGTATCAGCAAAGTTCTGCAGGGCATTTTCTTGACCTGATATCATTTGTCCGAGGGTATCGCCGATCTGTTCACCGTATTGTCGGTACTGTTGTGCCTGTTCAGTGAGCCTTTGTTTCTCCTTCCTGGCCAGTTCATCTTTTTTCTTTTGAGCGGCATCTTCAAGTTTCTTCCGCTCTTTTTCTTCATCTTGAAGACATTTTACTTTAAAGTCGAGTAGTTGTTGTTCAATGGTGCGCCGTTGATCAGCGTCGAGATTAGCAATTTTGAGAACACGTTCCAGGTGCATGATAGTGAGGTGCTCCATTGCTTCATTGTACTCTTTCTCTGTTTTCAGATTTTCATTCTTACCGGAAACATAGAGAAGTTTTAGGTCCTTTTGTTGGTTTTCATAAAGTGTCTTTTCTTCAGCGAGCTGTCGGTTCATCTGCTCTTTTTGCTGTTTAATTTTGATATCGTTGATTCGATTTTGAGCATCAATACCTTCTTTACTTTTTGCACCGGCTATATTAATGATACGTTGCTGATGTTCTAATTCGAGGGTTTCCATCCGGTCATTAAACTGCTGTTCGGTTTGCAAGGTTTCGTCCTGGCGTTTGAGATAGGCTTCTTTAAGTTCCGACTGGTGTTGAGAGTAGAGCTTGGCTTCTTCTTCAAGCTTCTTTTTAAGAAGGGCTTTGGCTTTCTCTTCATCAATTATGGGAGTTGTTATTTTGTTATTTGTAGTTTCTTCATTCGCTTTGTTGACCTCCTCTATGGCTAAAGCTGATTCACCTATCTCTTTGGTTATTTCATCTATTTTCTCAGAAATTGAGGATAAATTTTTTCGCGTTTCATTAAGAGTTTCTAATGCTTTTCCTTCTTTTTCTGTACCAAAAAGTCTGGAAATTTTAGCTGTAAGGCTATTCCGATTATATCCTTGTAAGGTATTGGTTTGGCGAATCTTCCAATATTGATCACTTTGGGTTTCTTCATCTTTTTCCAGTGTACGTTTCTGGGCATAAAGATTTTCAAGTTCTTGCTGTGCTGCCTTTAACTTGATTTGCTTTTCAAGTTGTACCAGATAATCTTTGATTGCGTCTGTATTGTTTTTCGTTAATGTTCCTTCATCGGTTAGTTGGGCATTGTAGTCTGGAATGATTTCTTTTAGATCATTTAAAGCCTTTCGACGAACATCAAGCGCAATTCCATTATCATTGATGACAGCAGTCAAAGCACGTATCTTCGATTCTTGTTGAATAAATGATTTATTGGTCTCTTCATTTACTTTTTTTATTCCTGATACAGAATCTTTCAATTCATCGTTTTTCTTTTTTAAGTTTATGAGGTAGGCTATAGCTGTGGCCGCGACTACGGCTATTATACCATAGGGGTTTGTCATCAGCTCTTTCTTAATGGCTTTTAAAGACTTTGCAATATTATTATTCCAAAATGTAACGACTTTACTGATTATTACATCAGAGTTCTTAGCAGCTGTGTAAGCTATAAGGGCAATGGTCAATAACGTAATTGCCCTTTTGTTTTCATTGATGAAGTTTAATAGTTTAATGAGTTTTCCAGTCCAACTGACAGCACCATTTGCTGCTGATATGAGGGCAGGATTGAGCTTTTCTAATAATTCAATACCAAGTTCCTGCATGCGGTTTTTGGCTTGCGATAGTTTAGCTGCCGCTGTTTCTGATTTTGTGGCGGCCTGTTCCATGGCTACGGACGTACCGGTGACTGCCTCAGTGTAGTATTTTACCTTATCGGCTTCATTGATAAGTACGGAGGCCACATTATATCCTTCTTCTCCAAATTGCTTCTTAATCTGGGCTGCTGAGAGTTGCTTTTTCTGAAGGTTATCCAAAGCTTTCTCTAAACCGACGATTTTGGGATTTGTATCATCTGCTCCGGTTTGTAGGGTAAGGAAGAATTTTTTTAAACCGGTACCGGCTATTTCGTCTTTGATACCTTTTTCGCCCAGTGTTTCAATAGTACCTACAAGCTGTTCGATAGGAATTTCGGCAGAGGCAGCAGCTACCCCGGATTTGGTGACGGCTGTGGTGACGGACTCCACGGCTGCTGCTCCATATTTAGAGCCGGCGGCCATGGCGTTTGCATAGCATGAAGCTTGGTCGGCACCATCACCGTATTGATTGAGAGAAAGGGTTACGGCATCGACTGCATCCTTCAGGGTCATACCTGATGCAGAAGCTAATATAAGGGTCTGTTTAGTCACCTCGGCCAAAGCTTCTTTGTTATCAAGAAGTTCGGGCTTGGCAGAGCCTACCAATTTGTAGACATCAAGAATTTCCGTTGCGGACTGTCTAATGCGAATGCCGGATTCGGTCATTGTCGTTGACAACTGGACAGCTTGCTGTTCCAACCAGTTTATATCGTCCTTGGAAAGTCCGGTAAGAGCTTCAACATCGGCCTTGGCTTCCTCGCGTTTGTTTCGCTGTTCTCGGAGTTGGTTGAGCTTCATAGAAACTCCGGTGATAGCTGCTATGACAGTACCGATCAGACCAATATATTTGTTAATGAATCCGGAGGCACGTGACCAGACATTACCTTGTGCACCTACCTCGACACGCATGGCGGCTTGTGCTCTGGAAAGGGCCTCTGTGACACGCCGATTCTGCTCAAGAGCAGCAGTATATTGTTTCGTTCCGGGCACTGCATTACGAAGCTCTTTCCGGACGCGGGACTGGACAGCAAGGAGTTCGTTGTAAGTTGCTCCGGAGAGGCTTTTGAGAACCCGTTCTGTTTCGGCTAACTGTTTCTCGTAATTCTGAAGAGTTCGGTTTTTTGCATCCAGTTCTTTTTTGAGATCCTGGGAGCGTTTTGCATAATCTACTTCTTTTCCGGTAAGTGACCTGAGTTTATCTTCAAGACGAGAAATACTTTCTTTTACCAGGTCTATTTTATTAGTGGCTTCTGAGCCATCAATATAAAGTTTGATACTGCGGTTTAGGTCGTTTGCCATATTAGAGACTGTTTCGTTTATCTATGTATATTCGGGTAGCATCAATCAGCATGGTGTCGAAATAACCGGTGACGATATCGGCTAATTCATTGATCCGGTTACGAATTACAGGGTCAAACCATTCGTAGGCCCGGCGGTTGCCTTCATTCTGTCGTCCGAGTGATTTGAGATTTGTATGGCGTACAATACCGGTATCTATTGCAACTCCATTAATTTTTTTGAGGTAATTCCATTTGGAACCGATGAAGCCACCCTGACCTTCGCCGGCGCCCTTGTGGATGTAGATTCCATGTCGAGGGAAGGAGAAACCAAGACGGTTGATAATACCGTATTTGTCGGTGTAGGCCCGTGGCTCAAGTTCACGGGCTATTCGCATACTGCGGCCGGCTATTCCGGCTCGTAATTGTCGGGCCACACTATCTTGCCACTTTTCAACGGCCTTGTTATATGCAGTCAGTCTATCAGCATCCTGAGCCATTGAAAAGCGTTCGGTTTCTGAGACGGTTTCAAGGCGGATCAGTCCGGATGCCGGGGTATTAGTCAACTGTGTGGCTTTTCGGCGGGAGGCGTTATAGCGTTTGACTTCAGCACGATAGGTACTTAATCTTTTATAATATCCCATCGTTAATCCTCCCAGTATGTTTGATCAATGAAATAGGTTTCAGGTTGAGCCAAAGAGAATGTCAGTACTACACCATAGAAATTATCACCAATCGGACCAATACCATTAAATTGAATAGTATCGTCAATGAATTCTGAAATGTCGGGGTCTTGCAGGATACAGTTCCGAATTTGTTTTGCGACAGCTTTGCATTCTTTTGCTGCCTGGTTGACTGTTTCCGGACGATCAGAAACAGTGTTCTGTACAACAATGAAAGAGAATATATCATTGTTATTAAGCGCATCGGCTTCGTTTCGTTTTGATTCAGACTCACAGCCATCAACTGCAATCAGGATCATGCCGGATACAGATGATAGTTTATCATTAAAATTATATAAGTCCTCAAGTCCGAAAGCGGTGAAGAATCTGGGCTTTTCGGGTGTGTGGGCAATAGGCTTTAAGCGAATGGCAAGTGTTTTGCCATATTCAAAGTGGTTGTATATCTCCATAAAAGTCAGGGGTTAGGTTATGGAGACAAAAATAGCCCGCGGAAAGCGGGCTATAAAGGACAGGTCAGGAGAACCAAAGCGTTAAGAGGATGATAGCGGAGATAATGGATATACTTTTACCAGTTGCATTCCTACTTCTTCTTACAATAGTGGTCTCGACAGTGACAAAACCTATAATAATACAAAAGTCTATCATAGTTCTTCTCTTATTCGGGTAATAAAATCCGAATTAACTCACGAAGCTGCATTGCTGCACGTTCTTTTTCTATCGGTGATGTGCCTTCGGATAATAGGACATCGACGAGGGCTAATGCTTCCTCCTTATTCATGGCATTCTCCTTTCTTTTCTTTCTCAATTTGGTTAATAAGATTACGTATAGCGATTAATCTGTCATAGGAGATTTTGCAGAGCTGCTTAACATCGGCAAAAACGTTATAATAGATATTGGGTGTGGCCTTTCCTTCATGAAGTACGGTACACTTTTCGACCCAGGCTTCTTCTTTTATTCGTCCCATTTCATACCTCCTTTCTTAGCTTTGATAACACAATAAATGGCTGCAAGAATGCATGGAGGAAAGATGAACGTAGCACAAAGGCAAGCAATGGCACTGACATAGTAAGCGTCAGAGGAGGTTTTAGCTTTGCAATCGGATGGGATAAAATCATCAATTGCGGAGTTGGACTGATGGGGGACTGTGGTGGGTTCCGGTGTGCGGAACTGAGGCACGAAAAGGGTGCCGGTGGATTTTTTTTCATACTTACTGATTGTTTCGCATTTTAGTTGAGAACCGCTCAACCATCGGGACGCAGAAACGGCTGCCATCTCCCGTGTCGCGAAACAATCAGTAAGATTACTCCAAGAGCAAAATTACAAGGGAAAGGCAGCCGTATTGGTTGCTTTTAATAAAAGCTTCTACATATATCTAATGGACATAAAAAAAGCCCATCTTTATTCGTTGAGCGTCTTGCATCGCTCTTGGTGATAAACATCACTGATTATTTCGCACTGCAAATATGGATATAATATTTGAGAGTGCAAAGAGAAAATTGTATTTTTATCATAAAATGTAGCAACATGAATAATATGGATACAGTCGGTGAGTTGTATATCTCCATGAAAGTCAGGGGTTAGGTTATGGAGACAAAAATAGCCCGCGGAAAGCGGGCTATAA
>OWKP01000989.1_pt1 | contig 19307 bp, 12 predicted proteins | sample 1732991 | NCBI WGS metagenome assembly OWKP01 (sample SAMN05065777, study PRJEB22554) | human gut metagenome | biome: ENVO:2100002; feature: ENVO:00000062; material: ENVO:00002003 | host: Homo sapiens | place: USA
ATACATAATATATTTCTGGAGAGCGATTATTAAAAACAAATTATTTCTATAAATTCATCACTTGACTTTGTGGCAAAGATCTGGTATACGTTGCATACTTTTCCACTGACAATAAAATTTCCGTAATTTGTTGCACAAACAGTGGAAAAGTAGAAAAACTTTCTTCATTATCTTATGAATCCTATGGCGGACCAAATGCTGTATACATAAGTTTTACGGATGCCAGACATGGATATCTCCTGTATTGTTCTGATCCGGGTGCCGGAATAATGGGTAAAATGTTATGGACAACAAAAGATAGCGGTCACACTTACACACCTGTAAAAGACCTGTCAACTGATATACGGAATTATCCGGCAGATATGGCTTTTAGAAATAAATCAAACGGAATGATTCTCACAAGTTACCACGGCGAGGATACTTATGCGTATATTACAAATGATGCCGGTAAAACATGGACTCCCTATGAAATCGATAATTTGAAAGGCAGCAACTATGTGAATGGTGTATCTATCCAAAAGGATGATAAAAGAAACATCTGGGTTCTCACACTACAAATAGCAACAAATCATGAATTGAAAACCGTAATTTATACATCCAATGATCTATGGAAAAGTTGGAACAAGGTGCAAAATTCTGTACAGAAAGCGACATAATTTTTATCATTTTTTCATAATAATTGCATATCAGATACAAAACGCTGCATATAATGGCACAATTTTTTTACGATCTTCAAATGCAAAATTCTTTGCAGAAAGTTTGATCGCATAATCCGGCTCATAAGTATCCATATAAACCTTTAAACTTTTCGCTCTTGTATTGTCGGCAGATTTTACTTCAATCGGAATCAGTTTTCCCTCCCGCTGAATCACAAAATCAATTTCCGCACCGCGCGCAGATTCCCAATAATATGTGTGGTATCCATTGATGGATAACTGTACATTGACATAATTTTCTGCCATACCGCCTTTAAAATCATCCAGTTCTTTCACCATATAGAGTATATCGTTTGCCAACAATTCTTTTTTTGCACAGAGCAGTCCCAGATCCGACACATAAATTTTAAATGCATCAATATCCCGATAGTTTTCCAATGGCTTTTTTACCTGTTCTACCTTGTATACCTGTGATACAATCCCCGACAGGCAGAGCCACTCAATTGCATTCTCAAATTCGGAAGCCCGCCCGCCTTTTTTGATCAGCTTATATTGAAATCTTGTATTTTTCTTTGAAAGCTGAACGGTAATATTATCATAAGCCAGACGTGTTTTTTTTATTTCGCTCAGGTTATTATATTTACTCATATCATTGAGGTAACTTGCCAGAATTGTATTTTGTGTATTCCGTACAAGAATATAATCCTTTGTCTGTATAAATTGCATAACACATTCCGGCATTCCCCCCACAACCAGATACTGCCGATAAAGCTGCATGGCTGCATCATGTAGAGCTGCAGGCATCGGAGTGTCTGTCTGAAAACACTTTTTAATCAATTCCACAAGCTGCTCTTCACCCATGGCAAGCATAAATTCTTCCATATCCATAGGATACAACGTTTTCATATCTACCTTGCCGACCGGAAAAGAAAACCTGGTCCTGCTGACTGCCACACCGAGCAGACTTCCTGCCACAATAATGTGATATTCCGGAGCATCCTCACAAAAATATTTCAATGAAGTCAGGGCTCTTTCACAAAGCTGTACCTCATCAAATACAATCAATGTTTTTTCTCTTATAATCGTCTGTCCAGCAATATGGGATAAAATCGGAATCAAATAATCCGGACTGATATTTTCTGCAAAAGTTTCATTTAATTTTGGATTGGTTTCAAAATTAAAATACGCTACATTTTCATAACAGGTACGTCCAAACTCCAGAATGGAATATGTTTTTCCCACCTGTCTTGCCCCCTGCAAAATAAGAGGTTTGCGATGTTCACTACTCTTCCATTTCTTCAAATAATCCATTATTTTTCTATACATCACTTCACCTCCATGAAATGGTTACCTTTAGCATATCAATTATTCGTGTAAAAATCAACGTATTTTTCATTTGTTTTTACACTAAATCGCATGAATTATTTCTAAAATTATACATTATTTAACACGAATCCCGTATTACGATCAAATAATAAAAAAAGAAGCCGGACATCCACTTCATGAATCTCCGGCTTCCACCATTTCTGTTTAAAATTTAAATACTGCTACTCCGTAAGGCGGCAGCTTATATCCGATCGAATAATCCCGTCCATCGCAAGGCTTCTTTTCTGCCTTGTAAGACAGCGGACGCTTCGTATCTTCTGTGTCGCTTCCACCAAACTGCGGATCTGCACTGTTTAATACCAGCTTATAGGTATGTCTGCCCGGCACACCTACCCGATAATCGTCACGCTCTACCGGTGTGAAACTGATCACAAAAAGCAGGTTATTCTTTCCATCCTTACTCTTTCGCACAAAGCTGTAAATACTGCGTTCGTAGTCGTTGGCATTCATCCACTCAAATCCTGCCCAGGTCGTATCCTGCTCATACAGGCATGGATTTTTGCGATACAGATGAAGCAGTGCCTTTACCCAGTCCTGCATATGTTTGTGTTTCGGATCATCGAGCAGATACCAGTCTAACTCGCGCTTCTCGCTCCACTCACGCTCCTGCGCGAATTCCTGTCCCATAAACAGAAGTTTTTTGCCGGAATGTCCCATCATGAATGCATAGCCCGCCATAAGGTTTTTAAACTTATCCCCTTCGAGTCCGGGCATCTTGTTGAGCATGGAACATTTCAGATGCACAACCTCATCATGGGATAATACCAGAATGTACTTCTCACTCTCATTGTAACTCATAGCAAAGGTCATCTTGTTGTGATTGTCCTTGCGAAAATACGGGTCAAGCTTCATATAGTCAAGGAAATCATGCATCCAGCCCATGTTCCACTTGTAGCTGAAATTAAGTCCGTCATCCTCTACCGTACCCGTCACTTTCGGCCATGCCGTTGATTCCTCTGCAATCATCACAGAACCCGGATTTCTTCCGAGAATCAGCGTATTGATGTGCTTGAAAAACTCAATGGCTTCCAGATTTTTATTTCCACCATAAATATTCGGAACCCACTGTCCATCTTCCTTACCGTAATCCAGATACAGCATGGATGCAACTGCATCCACACGAAGCCCGTCTACGTGATAATTCTCAATCCACATCAGTGCACTTCCGATCAGGAAGTTCTTGACCTCATTCTTTCCGTAATCAAAGATTTTGGTTCCCCAGTCCGGATGCTCTCCTTTGCGCGGGTCTGCATATTCATAAGTTGCAGTACCATCGAACTCTGCCAATCCATGCGCATCTTTTGGAAAATGCGCCGGCACCCAGTCAAGAATCACGCCAATCTTGTTCTTATGGCATTCGTTGACCAGATGTGCAAAATCCTCCGGTGTTCCATAACGGGAAGTCGGTGCATAATATCCCGTTACCTGATATCCCCAGGAACCATCGTATGGATACTCGGAAATCCCCATCAGCTCAATGTGGGTATACCCCATCTCCCTGACATAAGGAATCAATGTCTTTGCCAGATCGCGGTAGGAATAAAATCCATCATCGTCCCGCCCCGGATGGCGCATCCAAGAACCCGGATGTACCTCATAAATTGCCAGCGGCTGCTCATATACTTCCTCTTTGGAAAGTTTTTTTCTGGCACTCATCCATTCGCTATCAGACCAGAGGAAATTGGAAATATCCGTGACAATGGAAGCTGTCTCCGGCCGCAGCTGTGCATAATTTGCATAAGGGTCTGCTTTGTACAGCTTTCTTCCGTCCTGTGCGATAATCAGGAACTTATACATGCAGCCCAGCTGGACACCCGGTACGAACAGTTCGTATACGCCCATCGTCTCCGGTGTCACACGTTTCATCTCGTGGGAAGTTTCATTCCATCCATTAAATTCCCCAATCACGTATACACGGTCCGCATGCGGTGCCCAGACATCGAAGCATACTCCCTCTTCTCCTTCAATTGTCATTTTGTGAGCACCCATTTTGCGATAAATATCATAATGTGTTGCCTGTCCAAACAGGTAACAATCCATCTCTGTAAAATTACTCATAAATACCCTCCCTGTCTTTTCTTATCTATCTTACTCGAAATCCTTTTCCGTTAGTACAATTCTGTCATCATCCGTATAACGACTAGCGGTCAGAATACTGATAGCTTTCTTTAACCCTCCATGTGCCTCCCGGTGAATTGCTTCATCCACAATATCTTTCACCTCTGTCAGTGTTGTCGCCTGATCCAGTCTCTGAATATTGCTGATCCGGTTATACAATGCCAGAACCGCCATATCATCAATTTTGTATCCAAGTTCCCTGGAATAAGAGCGTGCAAACGTGACCAGCTCATCATTTGTAAAAATCGGAACTGAGATCTGTTCACTGAATTTTTTGGCAAATGTTTCATTCTGCGCAAATAATCTCTTGATGCCCTTGGATGTGTCTTCGAGTATAACGAAAAGACCACTCTCATCTGCGTCCAGCAATCCGGATAACTCCGACACGGTCTTTTTCTCCATATCTCCTGCCTGTTCAATAATCAGGCATCCTCCTGCCACCTTATCCAGCAGCCCGCCGACATTTTTCTGGTTCAATGCTTCCGCATGGATCTTTCCAATCTTTCCATCCAAAACCCCGGTCTCCTGCTGCAGGACTTTGATCATGCTGGTGGCAAGTGTTGTTTTTCCACTTCCCTGTCCGCCTTTAATTACGAGATTCCCCCTCGATGCAGTTTCCTTATTTTTCAGATGGGACGAAGCAACTGTCAACGCTTTGCAGAGCTGATCCTCCATGCCCTTCACCGGCATAAAATACGAAAAAATCGCTTTCTGTTCATCGGTCAGTTCTACAAGCGGAAGATTCTGTTTTTCCTCTTTTCCCAGATCCACCGGTGTGTCTACCTGTGGAATATGTACTGTTTTTCCTTTCCAGGAAGAGCGATCTGTTTTTCTTCTTACAAAAGCAAACTCTTCTTCCCTCTCCTGTGCAAGTGTTGGTTTCTGTGGCAGATCCGCGATCGGAACCTCCTCAAAATCCTTTTTCTTTGTTTCTGTTTCTGTTTCTGTTTCCATTTCTTCTACACCACGATTCTCATTTAAGTTTTGGTCATCTTCTGTCATATCGGATGTCTCTTCTGCTGCTTTCTGTGCGGCAGCTTCCGTCTTTTTTTTCTGCTGGGAACGTACCATTTCTTCTAAAGATACTCCCTCTGGCCAAAGTTCTTCGGCATCTGTATCCCTGGCAGGCTGTTCCTCTTTTTTGTTCTCTTCCTCTTCTTCCTTTCGTTCTTCCGGCTCATTCGTTGCCGGCGGTGTTTCCCTTTCCAGCGTCTGTGGCGGTGTTTCCGTCGTTTCCTCCACAATATCCGCCTTCTCTGCCAGTACCGCATCTAGTTTTGGCAATACTCCTGTCAGGCGGTCCATAATATCGCCTGCCTCCTGCAGTGCACGCGCTTTGGCGGATTCGAGTTTCCGCTTTCTGGCATCTTCCAGTGCAGCTTCCGCAGCCTTGCGCATTTTCTCCCACTCACTCAGCACTTCCTCAATTGTCATCTGGCCTGTGATCTGATGCTCAATCATGTTTTTTTCATTTGTCATCATGCTCATCTGACCATCGGAGTCTTCTCCCAACAACTCTTTGAAATTTGTCTTGAGTGAACCATCAATCTCCTCATCTGTCTCAATGTGCCGTGTATTCTGTTCCGGCTGTGCCTCAGGCTTTTCTTCCTCCATCTGCATTTTCAGATAAGGAACATCTTCCACCATACGGTTGATATTGTCCAGCGTATCCGTGACGGTTTCTTTTTCGGTTGCATCCATGATCTGCTGCATACCCTTTGCAATTTCTGCCTGAAGATTGACGGTATTAAACCGTTCTGTGTTTACTTCTACTTTTGGAATTGCGACCGGATCATGCACGGTCTCCCCGGCACGCGCCATCTCCTCCACATCAATGTGTGTCAAACCTGCTCTGTCATCTTTTGCCTGACAAAACAACCGATACTTTTCTTCCTGTGTTTTCGTCAATGGCTGATACAGCATTTTCAGTTCCAATGCACGCTCTACATATGGCCCGTCTCCAAACCAGAGAACCAGCTCATCACATGCATCAATACACTTCTCACTCATCCCTGCTTTGTGATACAGATAAGCAAGCTCATATGCCCACTCTTCCGTATATTCCTGCTCCTTGAGTTCTTCAAGAATCGGTATCAGTTCTTCATAAGAAGCCCCCTGTGCCTTCTGTATATCATAGCGAAGTACATATTTAAGGGTGTCATGAGGCGCAATCTCCACAAACTCATCATAATAATCCTGTGCCGCCTGAAAATCTTTCATCTTGACCGCCACTTCCGCAAGACGGTAAATAATCATTCTTCCGATCGGCGAGCGGTCATATGCCATCAGCAAAACTTCCCGGCTGTCCTCATAACGCTGTACTTTTTCGTACACTTCCCCAGCTTTTACCAGACCATTTACATTTTTAACCTTATTCCAATTGATAGTATCTGCAATATCTGCTGCCTCATCGTATTTCTCTTCCGCATAACGGGATTTCATCTGATCAAGCTTCAGATTATATTCGTATTTGTCCAATTGTTATCTCCTTAAAATATCCCCAAACAGGTCTATCTGTCTATTTTCAAGTATACCATAGGCGGCAATTAGTGTCAAAAAATAATCCGAAAAAAAGAGCTGCACACAAACGCGTACAGCCCTTGAAATTACTGGTTTTTCTTTGTTTCGTCTTTCTTTCCGGAATCTTTTAAAGTTCTCTTTTTCTTTTGTTTTTCCCCGTAATATATGATCGCACCGGTTGCCTCATTCACACCGGCCGCCTCCACATATGCCTCCGTTACGGTTGTAAGGTTTTTCTTCCGTATGCTGTGGTTTACCAGTCTGCGGATAATATAGTAAATCATCGCAAACACCGGAACTCCAAGCAGCATTCCCAGGAATCCAAACAGTCCGCCTCCGATCAGAATCGAAAACATTACCCAGAACGCGGATAATCCGGTGGAATCACCTAAAATCTTCGGTCCGATAATATTTCCATCCACCTGCTGCAGAACGATAATAAATATCAGCAGATACAACGCATGCAGCGGACTCTGGATCACAACCAGAAGAAGTGACGGAATCGCACCGATAAACGGTCCAAACACCGGAATGACATTGGTTACTCCAATGATAACCGCAACCAGTATCGTATCCGGAATATGCAGGATCAGACATCCAAAATAACAGATTACTCCGATGATGGCAGAATCTATAATCTTTCCAATGATGAAACCACCAAATACTTCATCTGCCTTGTGGAAAACTTCGATAATAATGTTTCCATGTTTCGGTTTAAAGATCGCATACACAATCTTTTTGCTCTGTCCCACCAGGCTTTCTTTAATGGATAAGACATAAACAACGACAATGATCCCAATGATGAAGTTTAATATGGATTTGACCATCGTGATTACGCCGGAAGTAATCTGCAGCAGATATTGCTGCATCTGTGGCAGCAGATCCTTCGTTGCCCAGTTTTCCACCTGATCCGTCAGTTTTGTCAGCATATCACTGATGGTATCTGTCACTCCATAGGCTCCGAGTTTTCCACTTTTCACCATATGGATCAGGCTCTCCACATTACCAGGCAGTGCTTCCACCAGCCCGGTAACACTTGATACCACCGAAGGAACAATTGCCGCAATCAAAAGTACCAGAATCACCAGAAGAAACAGGATTGCCCCGGCAATGGACAATCCACGTGCCACTTTAGCCGCTGATTTTTCTGATTTCATTTTCTTTTTCAGAAACGGCAGCCAGTGCCGCTCCTGAAATTTCATAACCGGGTTAAGCAGATAAGCAAGTCCCAGTCCGATAATAATCGGCTGCAATGCACCTGTAATCAGATGCCAGGTATCTGCAACCCCCTTGTACCGGAGCACCAGGAAGAAAAATACGGTACAACAGGCAAAGGTGAGAAATACCATCAATCCGATTTTAATCAGAAGAACCGTCTGACGCATGCCATCCTCACTCTGTTTGATCTGTTCCATCTGTTTTTGTTTTTCCACGTCTGTCATACAAGATCTCCTATCCGCGGTAATAATTGATCAGGCAGCCTTTGAGAATAATATCTTTCTCATCCGGTGTCAGTTCTCCCATACGCAGGGTAAATGGCTTTAAAGCACCATCCTTTACCACATATGCCTCAAATTCTGTTTTTCCGTCTGCGATCGCCTCACGGATCTTTGGAACAAACAGGTAATCCAGATTGTGGAACGGAAGCTCTCCCTGATCAATAACAAACGGGATCATACCCCAGTTAATCAGGTTGGAACGGTATCTCTTGGTCGCATATTCATTTGCAATGTTTGCCCATCCGCCAAGTACCTTCTGGCAAGAAGCCGCCTGCTCACGCGCAGAACCGTCTCCCGGTTTTACTGCAAAAATCGTACTTCCAAAACCAACGTTTGAGCGGTTGACATCGGAGAACGTTGCACGGATGGTATCCATAACCGGATGAATCTCCGGAAGTGCATCTCCCGGACAGGTATCTGCCTCAACAGCCTTCTGTGCCTTCTGTACTTCCTTGGCACGTCCAACATATTCCGGATCCTTTCTGGAAAGTGCAAACTCTGCCAGTCCCAGTGGGTTGGAACGGAAAGAGGATGTCTCTCCGGAAGGAATCAGCTCGTCCGTTGTGGTCACCGGATCGTGAATCTCGGAAACAACTTTCAGCACAAGATTCTCCGGAAGCGGGCTCATAGCCGGCCAGTCCTTGATATTTGGTCCAAACTGGATCTCTACGTCCGGATCTGCCACACCCTTGCTGTCAAATACACGGTTTTCATAAATGGTCTTATCAAAGAAGTATTTCGGCTTGCTGTAGTTTACATCAATATCGGTAGCTGCGGTAAGGAATCCCTTATTTGCAGCGGTTGCAGCGATAGAACGCGCATCCATCAGTGCTACGGAAGCAACCTGTCCGTTCTGTACCTTAGATCCCTCACGATTCGGGAAGTTACGTGTAGAATGACGGATAGAAAATGCATTATTTGCAGGTGTATCTCCGGCACCAAAGCACGGTCCGCAGAATGCAGTCTTGACAATGGCACCTGTCTCTAACAGATTGGCAACGGCACCGTTCTTAACAAGTTCCATATAAATCGGAGTGGAAGCCGGGTAAACACTCAGCGTAAACTCGTCCGCTCCAATGGAAGAACCCTTTAAGATATCTGCTGCATCGCAGATATTTTCAAATCCACCACCGGCACATCCGGCAATGATACCCTGATCTACATACAGTTTTCCGTTCTTTACTTTGCTCTTTAAGTCAAGGTCTACTTTTCCATCAAAGCTTACCTGTGCACGCTTCTCACAGTCATCGAGAATATCCATCAGGTTTGCATTTAATTCCTCGATCGTGTATGTATTGCTTGGATGGAACGGCATCGCGATCATTGGCTTAATCTCGCTTAAATCAAGTTCGATAAAACTGTCATAGTATGCAACTTCTCCCGGATTCAGTTCCTCGAAATCTCCGGTTCTTCCGTGGATCTCATAGAATTCCTTCACCTGGTCATCGGTTCTCCAGATGGAAGACAGACAGGTTGTTTCTGTTGTCATAACATCGACACCGATACGGTAATCAACACTCAGATTGGACACGCCCGGTCCGACAAACTCCATCACTTTATTCTTTACAAATCCGTTGGCAAATACTTCACCGATAATGGCAAGTGCGATATCCTGCGGACCGACACCCTTCTGCGGGGTACCTGTCAGGTAAATGCCGACAACTCCCGGCATATCAATATCATAGGTTTTATTCAAAAGCTGCTTTACAAGCTCCGGACCACCTTCTCCAATTGCCATGGTTCCCAGTGCTCCGTAACGGGTATGGGAGTCTGATCCAAGGATCATCTTTCCGCCGCCTGCAAGCATTTCTCTTGCAAACTGGTGAATAACTGCCTGATGAGGAGGAACATAGATTCCGCCGTATTTCTTTGCACATGTCAGTCCAAACATATGGTCATCTTCGTTGATGGTTCCACCGACTGCACACAGACTGTTGTGACAGTTGGTGAGCACATAAGGAATCGGGAACTTCTCAAGACCTGATGCCCTGGCGGTCTGGATGATGCCGACAAATGTAATATCGTGGGAAGTCAGCTTATCAAATTTGATCTGCAGTTTTTCCATGTTGCCGGATGTATTGTGGTTCTTTAAAATTCCATATGCAATGGTTTGTTTCTTTGCATCTTCCGGTGTAACAGTCTTTCCTGTCTTTGCATTGACAGCAGATGCCGCTTCCGGTGAATTAATGACAACATCCCTGCCGTTGACCAGGTATGCGCCGTTCTCGTATAACTTCATAGTTTCCTCCTTGTTTTCGAAATCATAGTTAATGATAATTATATAATAAAATGTATTTTTATGCAACGACTGCAAACGTAATGGATGCCGCAAACAGATCGCCATCTACCAGGATTGCAAACTCACCGCCCATCAGCTGTGTAAGATTCTTTGCAATGGACAGTCCAAGACCGCTTCCCTCTGTCGTGCGGGATTCCTCTCCCCTCACAAAACGCTCCGTCAGGTCTTTCCTCGCCGCTCCCTGTTCCGGCAGCGGATTTTTCGAAATATTTTTGATACGGAAAACCGCATTGTTCTCCTCTACTTCCAGATCTACATAAACCCGGGTATTTTCGAGTGCATATTTTGCCGCATTGGTATACAGATTTTCAATTGCACGGTAGAGCTGCCGTCCGTCTGCCCGGATCATCACCGAATTGTGCGGCAGTTTCGTCACAATGGTCAGCCCCCGTGCCTCAAAACGTTCATTGAACTCACCACCCGTCTGGTACAGCAGTTCTACCAGATCGATGGTCTGCATATCCAGCTGGATATTTCCGGAACTGATCTTTGATGCTTCGACCAGATCCTCCGTCAGCTGTTTCAGCCGCTGGGATTTTTCATCCAGAACCCGGATATAATTACGTGCATTTTCGTTTTCCAGGTTTTCACGTTTGAGCAGATCCACATAATTGACAATGGAAGTAAGCGGTGTTTTGATATCATGGGAAACATTCGTGATCAGGTCTGCCTTCATCCGTTCATTCCGGATCCGCTCCTGAATGGCTTCGCTCAGCCCTGCACGGATATTATTCACAGAAGCTGCAATGCCTCTTTCCTGTCCGTGAAACTGTTCCACATCCAGTGTCGTATCCAGTGCCCCTGCCGCAATTTTTTCAATTGCATGCTGGATCTCATATCTTTCGCGCGCCTTACGCGTACACAGTCTGGGATTCTGTCCGGAGATAAACACCCGTCTCAGGAAGCTTCCTGCCTGATAGATCAGACTGTATGTCAGAAGGGTATTGTTTTTGACCCGCCGGACAATGCTCATATAAAACAGCAGGAATACAACATCGACCAGATACCCGACTGTTCCGACCGCTACCATCAGTCCGGACAGTTCAAACTGGATGTCATGGAGATTTCTCCCCAAAAAAAGCACAAGATAAATGAATGCCACAAAAAGCACCATCTGGATATCCGTATAAATTTTATCGATCCAGGTCAGGTAAATGGTTGCATCCTCCTCCGACCGGCGCCCTGCAACACCTGTCAGATAGGCAAGAAATACAAAGCTTCCGACCATGCCGATCACCATAAACAGGCTGAGAATACCCAGCCCTCCGATATGTCTGCGCAGATTGTATCCGATCCCATAGATTCCGCAAAGCATCATAATCAGGAACATCTGATGCATGACAATGGCTGCGCCCTTTTTTCCGCTGGAGAATTCTTTCATAGACAGCTACGCCCCCGCTTCGATTTTATAGCCGACACCCCAGACCACTTTCAGATACCGCGGTTCTTTCGGATTGATTTCGATTTTTTCCCGGATATGCCGGATGTGGACAGCAACTGTATTGTCTGCGCCAATTGCTTCTTCATTCCAGATTTCCTCATAAATCTGACTGATGGAAAATACTTTTCCTTTATTTTTCATTAAAAGCAGAAGAATGTTGTATTCGATCGGAGTCAGTTTGACCTCTTCCCCATCTACCGTAACTTTTTTTAATTCATCGTTAATAACCAGGCCGCCGGCTTCATAAACGGCATCACCGGAAGGGGTGCTCGAAAGTGTGGTATAACGCCGCAGCTGTGACTTCACACGGGCAACCAGTTCCAGCGGATTAAACGGCTTGGTCACATAATCGTCCGCCCCCACGTTCAGCCCCAGGATCTTATCCGCATCTTCTGTCTTGGCAGACAGGATGATAATGGGAATGCTGCTTGTTTTACGTGCCTGGAATGTCGCACGGATTCCATCCAGTTTCGGCATCATCACGTCGATCACCATCAGATCAATTTTCTTTGTGCGAAGCATCTCCAGAGCCTGTTCCCCGTCATATGCTTTTACTACCTGGTATCCTTCCTGAATCAGGTAAATCTCAATTGCGTCTACAATTTCCTTGTCATCATCACACACCAGAATCGTCATGCGGATGTCCTCCTATCAGGTTCTTGATCTTGTTCTGAAAGCCGGCGGATTTTTCTTTTTCTTCTGCTGCTTCCTGTTCTTCCTGTTCATCTTTCCACTTAAAATAATCAGCATCCAGATTCACACGCAGTTGTTCTTCCAGCTGCTTTAACTCTTCATCGTCATCTTCTACCGTAACCGGTGCCGGAATCTCCGGCTTCGGCGACAGCTTCTTTGGTTTTTCCATCGGCTTTTCCACCGGCTTTTCCACTGGCTTTTCTACTGGTTCTTCCGCAAGGTCTTCTACCGGTTCTTCCGGTACGGAAAGTCCAAGCTTATCCAGATATTCCTGGTTAATCTTAATATCGGTCTGCCGGTTTGCGTAAATTGCTTTTTCTTCCCGCTTCTCCTGTTCGTACTCCGGTCTTCCTTCCATCTTTTCCTTCTCAATCTCGCGGTTCCGTTCCTCGATGATCTTTAAGTACTTTTCGGTATCAACCAGATCCTGCAGCTGTCCTTTGAGTTCGGATTTGTTGGTTCTTAATTCCTGTTCTTCTTTTTCCATCTGTTCTTTAATTTCCTGATAGATGGCACCGACCTTTTTGTCCGCCTCCTGCATGATATCCTGCATACGGTTTAACGTTTCATCCATATACATGACAGATGCCGCATAAATGTCCTCTGCCTTACGGCTTGCATCCCAGATGATCTGATCTCCCTTTTTATGGAAATCGCGCTCTGCCTTGTCACGGCTTCGAATGGTCAGCTCGTATTCATCCATAATCTGATAAATACAGGTATTTAATTCTGCCAGCAGATCAATCACCTGCTGCTTATCTATGATAACTTTACTCGGCTCTTTCGGATACGGCTCACTCTTCGACAGCAAAACGTGAAGACTGCGCAGTACCTTTTCCGTATTGTCCTGTGCTCCCATGTGTCCTGATTCCTTCCATAATAGATAATTCCGTACTTTCTATTATAATCAATCCCCCTATAATACGCAATATTTTAGATTCTTAGGTTTTTCTAAATTTTATTACACAAAACTTTATTTTTTACAGACACAAGGTTATAATAATTTTTTGAAAATGAACCTGTTTAATAAAGGATATATACTATGAATATCGTCAAAACTTACGGAAATTATATTAAAAAATATGCCGGCACCCACCCGGCAGTTTCCCGCAAAATGATTGACATCGGATTACATCTCGAACAGTTCCGGACTGAACATTTTGCAGAAAAAACAATGCCGAAAGCATATCAGAAGCTGAATACGCTCGGCGTAAAAAATACGCTTCATGCGCTGGAATACCCGGAATCCACGGTCTGGTGCAATCTGTTTGCACCCGTGGAAATTTTCCAGTGCTTCGGACTCAGTGCGCTTTCCATGGAATGTCTTTCCTCGTTTCTCTCAGGATTTACGTGTGAAGACTATTTTATCGACCGCGCAGAAAGCCGGGGAATTGCCTCCACGCTCTGTTCCTATCACAAAGATTTTATCGGTGCCGTAGACTCCGGAATTATTTCACCTGCCAGACTCGGTGTGACAACTTCCATGATTTGTGACGGCAATATTAACACATTCCGCTATGTCAGCCGGCACACGGATCTTGACACTTATGTGATCGATGTGCCGGACAGCTGTTCTCCGGAAGCCGTGGAATATGTGACCATGCAGCTGAAAGAACTGATTCAGAAACTGGAAGCACTGACCGGAAAACGTCTGTCCATGGATGACCTGTCGGAAACACTTGCCCGCGAAAACCAGTCGAAAGCTTATTACAAAGAGTTTTTAAAACTGCAGGCAGAGCGCTATTACCCATCGACACTGACTCTGCAGATGTACATGCTTTTTGCCACCCACTTAAACATCGGAACACCGGAAACCCTTGACCTGTTCCGCAGTTTTGCCGAGGATATCAAACAATATCCGAAATATGACGGCACCCGGATTGTGTGGGTACATCTGCTTCCTTTTTATCAGGAAACACTCAAACACTATTTTAACCTGAACAGAGATTACCAGATCCAGTGTACCGAAATGAACCTGGATTACATGGACGAACTGGATACCACCCACCCACTGGAAGCACTTGCCACTAAAATGCTAAACAATCTCTATAACGGTCCATACGAAAAAAAAGCAAACATGGTCGTAAAACTGGCAAAAGAAATGCATGCCGATGGCGTCATTAACTTCTGCCACTGGGGCTGTAAGCAATCTGCCGGCGGAGTATTCCAGCTTCGCAAAACACTCAAGGCCGCGGATATTCCACTGCTCGTTCTGGATGGCGATGCCATGGACCGCCGGAACAGCCATGACGGACAGATCAAAACCCGTCTGGAAGCTTTTCTGGAAATTCTGGATAAAGAGAGGAATTCATCATGTTAGGTTATGTATGTAAATATACCCCCATGGAATTATTTGAAGCCATGGACACGGAAATCACACGTCTGGAACCATCCGTTACGGATTTTAACCATGCGGATACCCTGATGCACGCCAACATCTGTTCCTATACCAAGGCCGTGCTGGAAGATGTGATGGAACATGACTATGAGGGTGTCATTCTGACTACCTGCTGCGACAGCATCCGGCGTCTGTATGACACATTAAAAAGCCAGTTCCCAGATAAATTTTTCTTTTTGCTGGATATTCCCCGCAAATTTAATGATTTTGCAGTGACGCTCTATGAGCGCCAGCTAAAACAAATGCTCACCGAGTACGAGGCTTTCTCCGGAAAAACACTGGATCTGAAACGTTTTGTTTCCATGATGCAGAACAAAGCAGCTCTGAAAAAACAGGAAAACACCCGCATGTCTGCCAGCGCAGTGTCCGAAAAAGGAAACGGACAGAAACTCAATATCGGAATCATGGGTGCCCGATGCAACAATGAAATCCGTCAGCTGCTTGTCGACCGCGGTGCCAATCTGCTGTTTGATTTAACATGCACCGGACTTGCACGTGATTTTTCCATTACAGAGGATCAGGTCCTGCATTCCTATGCTGCCGCGCTGCTAAACCAGATTCCATGCATGCGCATGTTAAAAGCAGCGAACCGTGAACATTTTCTTGACGGTTTTACCGACCGCCTGGATGGAATTATATATCATACCGTCAAATTCTGTGACTCTTATTCTTACGAGTATGCGGATTTCCGCCAGCGGCTGGATCTGCCGATTCTGCTGGTAGAAACCGATTCCACCAGACAATGTGCCGGACAGGTCCGGACCCGTGTGGAAGCCTTTATGGAAGAATTGAAAGTGAAAAAAGGATTGTCCCTGACCGGGGAAAAACAAATGATAAAAAGAAAGGGTGATACTGTGTATACATTAGGAATTGACAGCGGCTCTACCTCTACAAACGCCGTAATCTTAGACGAAAACAGACAGATCAAAGCATTTTCAGTTGTCCGCACTGGAGCCAAATCTTCCCAGAGTGCAGATGCCGCACTGGCAGACGTTCTGAAAAAGGCCGGACTTGACCGGGAAGATATTTCCCTGATTGTATCCACGGGTTATGGTCGTGTCAGCATTCCATTTGCGGACAAAAATGTAACCGAAATCAGCTGCCACGGAAAAGGTGCGCATCTTCTCTTCCCAGACGTTCACACGATCCTCGATATCGGCGGTCAGGATAGCAAAGCTATCCGGCTGAATGACAATGGAGAAGTTGCCGATTTTGTCATGAATGATAAATGTGCCGCCGGAACCGGCCGCTTTCTGGAAATGATGGCGCGCTCCCTGGAAATCAGTATCGACGAACTTGGCCCGGTATCCCTGCAGTCCAAAGAAAATATTGAAATCAGCAGCATGTGCAGTGTTTTTGCTGAATCGGAAGTTATCTCCCTGATCGCACAGAACAAAGAGATTGCTGATATTGCACATGGAATTCACAAAGCAATTGCCGGGAAAGCAATGTCCCTCCTGAAACGTGTCGGTCTGAATCCGGGATATATGATGACTGGCGGTGTTGCCAAGAATCCGGGTGTCGTCGCCGTGCTGGAGGAGCAGCTTGGAGAAAAACTACATATCTATGAGGAACCAGAGATTGTCGGTGCACTGGGTGCGGCATTGTATGGGCTTGAGGAGATCCTATAAACCAGAAAATAATTTTACAACAACAATCGTGATACGATTTATTTTCCAATCGTATCGCAATTGTTGTTTTTCTGTTACTGTTATAAATCATTTGACTTCTGTCCGAAAATACGATATTCTGTTTTTACTGGGTTTATAAAATTATATACCACAATTACTTATGCGATACATCGCCATTGTACCGCAATCACCACTCATAGAGAGCATTTCGCTCATAAATTTCCATTAGAACCACAATTTCATAGAACTGGTCATAACAGCTCTGTTTTTTATACTTTCTATATTGTAAAAGCAGATGCTTATGATATATACTAAAGGAAAGGTAGGACACTACATGGGGAACACTGACATTTTGACAACTTCGTTGCCAGATGCCGACACAGAAAACACAACAGAACACAGCACGATTTTCGACGATGTATTCCGAACCATTGCGCAAAAAATGCCGCAGCTTCTCATTCCGCTGATCAACGAAGTTTTCCACACTTCTTACAGCGAGGAGGAACAGTTTGAACAATTGCGAAACGAACATTACGAAAAGTACGGAACCGTGATCACGGACTCCATTATCCGGATTGGTGGACATATATACCATCTGGAATGCCAGTCCTCTAAGGACAGGACAATGGTTATCCGGATGTTCGAGTACGACATTTCGATTGCACTTGAACATGCTTCTTTGGGGGAACATGCAATTTGGGAGATTGCGTTTCCTCAATCGTGCGTGCTTTATATCCGCAATCACCGTTCGCTTCCAGATTATCATGAGGCAATCGTAACGTTTGCAGATGGTCAGAAAGTACGTTACCGCGTTCCGGTTTTGCAGGCGAAAAGATACACGGTGGATCGGATTTTTGAAAAACGACTGCTGATTCTGCTTCCGTATCATATCTTACGATATGAGCATTTTTTGAAACATAATGGAACAAATTCGAAAAAAGTGAAGCATCTGCTGGACGATTTCCGGGAGATCAACCGAAAATTAGAGGACGCGTCCGAAAAAGAACAAAAGTCGCATTTTTATATGGATATGATTGTTTTAATTGAGAAAATCGCAGATTATATTATTCCAAAAGACAATGATATTAGGAAAGGATTGGGTGAGATTATGGGTGGTAAGATTTTGAAGTTACGGTCTGAAGAATTGCTGGAACAAGGCGAAGCCAGAGGAGAAGCCAGAGGCAGAATCGATGCAATTCAAAATATGATTGATCTTGGTTTAACCAAAGAACAAATTTTAAAAAAATATTCTCCAGAAGAATATGAAAAAGCATTAAATTCTATGCCAGTGAAAGCATAAACACACCAAAAGGGATTCCGAGGAATCCCTTTTGATGTGTAATGACCATATTTGCTTTTACTGTAACAGAGAAAGTACACCCTGATTAGACTGATTAGCCTGTGCGAGCATAGACTGTCCAGCCTGTGCAAGAATGTTGTTCTTGCTGTAGTTTACCATCTCTTTTGCCATATCTGTATCACGGATACGAGACTCAGCAGAAGAGGTATTCTCAGATACATTATCTAAGTTGTCGATGGTGTGCTCTAATCTGTTCTGAACAGCACCAAGTGCAGATCTCTGGGAAGAAACCTTAGAGATTGCATCGGAAATAGCATCGATTGCGTAGGTTGCTGCAGAACCGTTCTTGTCAGTTACATTTAATCCCTTGATTCCAAGGTTTGCAGAATTCATAGTATCGATATCGACAGTAATTTTATTTGTCATATCCGCATCTGCACCTACATGAAGGCTGAAGCTTAATGTGTTGGCAACTTTTGCCTGACCAACATTAATCTTAAATGTACCATTACCAGCATTAAATGCTAAACCTGTACCATCACCATTCGTTACAGATGCATGTCCTTCTGTATCACCGATCTGGTTTGCAGCAAGCAATTCCTTTCCTGCAAGTTCATATGCTTTCTGCTTTGTGATAACGGAAGTATCATTATCATCAACACCATCTGCTCCGGCTGCTCCAGATGCATCTTTTGCATCCGTCAAAACAGTCATGGTTGTTGTTCCATCGCTTACTTTAACACCACCCTTTACATAGTCTTTTAAATTAGCGACTGTAACTGCTGTATTTGCGGTATCTGTATTAGCATTATTTTTGAAAGTACTATCTGTTGTGAGTTCTTTTGATGTATCAAATGCTTCTGCTGCCGTTGCTCCACCTGCTGTCTTTACATATAATTTATTTCCATCTTTATCACATACATCGCCATTAGCCTTTACTTTAAAGGTTTTATCCCCAATAGTAAATGTTTTATCTGGGTCACCATTTGCTGGTGCTTCAATCAGAGCCTTAGCATCAGCTTCTTTAGAACCAATTGTATAATTCTTTCCACCAATACTTACAGTATCGCCATCATTTAACTCTTTCATCGTAAATGTAGCAGTTCCATCGCCATTATCGGTCAAGGTTCCCTTTAATCCTGCATCGTGTGCATTCATGTTGACAGTCTTCTCACCGTCATCACCCTTTAACAGGTAAATCTCATTGAATTTGGTTGTCTCAGCAACACGGTCGATCTCTGTATTTAACTGGTCAATCTCATCCTGAATAGCCTTACGGTCTGTATCCTTGGAGTTTGTACCGTTAGAAGCCTGAACTGCAAGCTCATTCATACGCTGTAACATGCTGTGAACTTCTGTTAAAGCA
>OWKP01001009.1_pt1 | contig 19058 bp, 11 predicted proteins | sample 1732991 | NCBI WGS metagenome assembly OWKP01 (sample SAMN05065777, study PRJEB22554) | human gut metagenome | biome: ENVO:2100002; feature: ENVO:00000062; material: ENVO:00002003 | host: Homo sapiens | place: USA
GCTATATATAGATAAACACCAAAAAATTATTGTTTTTTAACACATTTAAAATAAACGGAAGTTTGTAAAAAGCAGACTTCCGTTTTTTATATCATTGAGCCGCTCGGATAGAAATTTTATCCCGGTGGCTTTTTGTTTGCGAGAAAAAAACAGTAAAAATCATGTAAAAACGGTTGCAAAACGAAATCTCGTGTCCTTGTTAATATGGAGGGATATTTTTTCGCGTAAAAAAATTTTGAAAATATTGCTGTCGGACCGTCAACTTTTATATTTTCGAGTCCTTGGTATATATGGAAGGAAAATTTTTCTATTGTATTGCCGTATGCAATGCTTGCTTACGAAAGTCAAGGGCGACCGAACGGGAGTGCATTTACCCTTGACTTTCGGAGCCTTTTCGTTTAGATGAACGGAAGTTTATCTTCCAATCTTTCTTCCCCGAAAAGTCGAAGGGCAAAAACGGAGTATATACATACTTGCTTTTTCTTGTGAATACAAGTACATGCGCAAGAAACGGCTTAAAATGCGGGTAAGCGAAAATGATGCGCGGTGATGAGAAAATAAACGCCGAACGATGACAAACGGCGTACAAGCCCAAACAAGCGGCTTTTACGCAAAAAGAAAACAACGACTGACTAATTCAATCGTTGTTTTAGATAGTAAAATAAATCGATACGGTGACAAGAAAGTAATCGTCAAACGACGGCAATCGACGCACAAAATCCACCGGACACCGTCTCTATTGTCCGTTAAGCACCGCTTGCGTCTTTTTGTTGCGCAAAAGCATCATTTCTCCCTGCGCGATATGGAACGACAAACCGTTATAGAACAAATCGTCGGAAAATTCCAAATCAAGGCACGTGGGCGTTGTTTGAGAAAGATTGACTATTACGTACGAAGGGTTTCCGTCGTCATCGACGAAACGCGACACGGAAAGCGGCTGTTCTTCCACGACATAGCCGAGCTTTTTCAGTTCGGTGTTGGAAGTAAAGGCGGGATAACCATACAGTTTTGGCCCGAATCCCCAAACTTTATCAAGCGTCACTTGACTCAAATAGTCGGCGTAGTACAGGAAAAACTCGCGATGTATGCGCGCGACGCGCTCGAACATCTCGGTCCGCACACCGTCCTGAATGGGCGAAAGACGGAAACTATTCGGTTCTCCGGAACGGTACAGCATAAACCACATAAAACCTTCCACGCCGTTGGCAATCATAGTCGAGAACTGCCAACGGATAAGATCGTCATCGGGCGTTACGTACATCCAATGCCCTACACAAAGCGGACAATGATAGAAAACCACATTATGTTTGCGGCAAATCTCGCCCATATAACGTAAATCGGAGAAATAATCTTTTTCGATGCACTCCTCGCGCCTGTAAACCGCGCATTGGATATACTGATCGTATCCGAGCGCCTTGATATTCCCGTCGACGATAATTTTTTCGACGAGCGCGGCGTGTTCTTCGAGCGTCATACCCTGCCTGTGCCCGTCCAAATACGTGGTAATGTTTACGAAAGGCATGGAATTCGGCGCGTACTCCAAACAGAGTTTATATGCACGACTCAAATATCCGTAATCGACGTAATTGGGTTCGTCTCCGATAAAGAAACCGAGAAACGCGGGGTGCTTCGCGAAATCTTCATTCGCCTGCTGCAAGCCTTTACGGAATGCGTCCTCGCCGATTTCTTTCAATGTAAACAAATTCGCTCTGCCGTCGCGTATATACACTTTCATGCCGTAACGGGCGCACACGTCCATGCACCGCAACACGTCCTCTTTTTTGTCGCCGTTTTTCGGTTCGTAATTGAACATCATGGGGGTATTCAGCCCCAAGTCGTGCCAATCTTTTACCGCGGGCTCGATATCGTACTTGCCGATGGGCGCATAGTTCCACGCGCCCGTTTTATACTTATTGTCTTTTTTAATCATAAAATTTCCTCGTTTTTGTTATTTATTTAGCCGAAACCCGTCTACATATACCGAATAGTCTTGCAGTTGCCCGTTGCCATACACCTGTCCGTATACGTCCACGCCGTAACTGCGACAGGTCAGCGACGTACTATCGATCTCGATATAGTCGTACATCGAATAGCCTTTGTAAACATCGCCCGCATAATACGCGCCCGTAAGCGTTTGGTACTTCGTTTTTGAGTTGTCCTGCGGATCGGTCTTATCTATCGAACCCGTGGTCAACAGACAATTCCACAAACCGTCGGTTTTCTCAATGTTTGCCGTAAGATCATCTCGCGTAAAGCTCAGGTCGTGATACGGATCTCGCAAAGAAAGATACTGCGGGCCGGCACATGCCACTTGGTGATACACCGTACCTCGCTTACCCGCAAATCCGTCGGCATAGTTGAACGTTTTTACCGAATTCCCGTCGACGATAGCCGTTCCCGCCGTATAATCCGAGGGCTTAACGTTTTTCCAAACAAACGACGCGCCACCGTTATACTCCATAGTAGAGCCACCATATGTCTTATCCCATACGAGAGGATTGGATATTTCCAACGTATGATTGTGCCCGCTAAGGAACAAATCCACATCGTAGTCAGTCAAGATCGGCATGATTTGACTGTATGTTCTATCGGCTGTAACGTGAGACGAATTGTAGTATTCCGCAGTAATAACAGCCTGATGTGCGGTCACGATCACCCACGGCGTTACGTTGCGATCGACGGCGCGCAAATCGTTTTTTAGCCAATTGATTTGCTCGTTCCCAAACTGCCCGAATATAGGAGAATCGGGTTGCCAATTATGCACCGTATCCTCGCTCCGGAGACAAACGATATGCGCCGGGCCGTAATCGAACGAATAGTATATGCCGTGTCCCGCCGCCGTAATGGCGTCCCGCACCCCGTCGATATTAAACACCTTACTCGTCATCTCATACCACACCGAGCCGTCACCCATGCCGTATGCCGCCCCTTCGTGATTCCCTGACAATGCTTGCGTAGGCAAATCAAACAGGTATGCGTCGACGCTGCCGAGCATATCGCGCCAGTAAGCCGTGTTTGTTCCGTTCTCCACATAGTCGCCGCCATGTAAAATAAACTGCGCATCGGGGAAACGGTCGACGGCAGAACGTAACGTTTCGGAATAGTACGTCTTACCCGCGCCGATATTTTTCCCGTGTTTCGAACTGTACCCGTTCAGTTCACCCAAATGCTCTGATAATCCGCTTTGTTGTGAATCGGATACGAAAAAGAATTTCGTATCCGTCACAACGCTTTCTCGCGTGGTGAATTCATAAACCCGACTGTATTTATCGGCAGCGTAATCGCCTACCTTTACCAAATAGTCCGTTCCAAACTTTAAGCCGTCTATCACGGTATGGCTGACATACTCCCGCAACCATTCTTCCGCGTCTGCCGCAATAACCTGTGCCGAACTCCAATCCGGTTCGCCGGAAAGCGGTTTTTCCAACACCAACGCAACGGGCGCGATGGGCATATTTTCCGTATGAAACACCACGCCGTACTTGGTCGCCGCCGCATCGAAATAGCTTGTCGTTACGGAATACGGAACCAAACGCGCTTTTTCCTCTGCCGGAATTTCTTCCGTTACCGCATACAGTTTGACGACGCCCGCCTGTTCGATCGGATCGGTCGGATACATACGGCTACCGTTTTCGTACGTCCAGTACAGCACGCGCTTGCCTACGATGCTGGGCGTAGGCAGCTGTCCGATCACGCCTCCCACGCGGCCGACGGCCGACAACACTTGCGCCGAGCCGTCATACCCCTCTATCGCTACTTCCGGCTTGACGAAATACGCTTTTGCCTTGATATCGCGCAATACGTTTACAATGGTATACGTATCGCGCACGGCATGTACACGACTGCCGTTTATTTCCAACCGTTCGAGCACATAACCACTGTTCGCTTTGGCGGTAAAAGTAACCGGTTCGCCTTCGGTAACCGTCTCTGCGGAAACGGAAAGGCTTCCCTCTCCCACCGCCGAAACGGTAACCGTATATTCGGCAGGCGCAAACTGTTCTTGTTTGGTACAACCGACGAAACCCGCTGTTTGGAATAAAAGCAACAACACAGCCGCCCATAACAATCCGCACTTAGTCAATCGTTTCATTCAACCACCTCTCTTTCAACATCTGCTTTACAATCTTTATGCATTATCCCTCGCTACAATACGGATATTACCGACGTACATATCGAAATTCGCTCCGAAATGAGGAGAGCAAAAGAACGTACCCTCCGGCCATTTCAATAAAATCGTATGATAATATGTGGCTTCCTCAATGTCTTCATAAGGTTTTGCCAACAGATTGCCTACCGAGAACGTAACATCCACCCACATATTGTCGGCGGGATTACCCACTATATCTTCACTTGCGGTGCCATGAGTATTGATAAGCGACTTGTCATTGTCAAAGAAAATATTTTGAACCCCGCCGTCCGACGTTTTGCTCTGGTTGTAAATTTGAAATTTTACAACGTGCGTATCCCTGATCTGTTCGTAATACTTTATGCCATGCACGGGCGTAAATCCAAAACCCAACCCTGCGGAATTTGTATTTACCGAGTAACGCACATAGGATGCGTTTTCGGTTGCTCCGCCCGGCAATTGCGCATCTGCATCGGTGACCGATCCTTGCTGATACGTATACGCATTGTCGGCCGTCGCCGCATCGACAAATACATACGCGTCGGTTTTGTCGTAATACAGCGTCAGTTCGAGTATTTCGTGTCCGAAAGCGCCGACAGTAATCAAATAATCTCCCGAAGGTCTTTTGTCAAGTCCTTCGATCAATAACGTGTTATTATTTTGAACTTTGGCCAACACCTCTTCGACCGATGCCGTATCCGCAGTGATCTGCCAATCGCTATTATTGGTACTGTATTTCAGCGACTGTACCGACACAATATAGTTGTCGGCGGTCAGTTTTGTTGCAGCAGCATCGCTAAGCGTGAGCGATGTGTTCTCCCCCGTCAAACGGTAGAACGTCGGATCCGGATACTTTTGCGAACTCTCCTCGTCCGTTGTCAATCCGAAACCACCGATATATGCCGTTACCGCACAGTTTGCCTCTTGACCTTGCGGAATGAATGCGACGTATCCTTTCAGGCAAAGTTTTCCGTCTACGATCGTCGGTACGTATTCTCCGTCCGGCAACGTTCCGGCAATAGACAACTCAAACCAATACGGCTTATTGCGCAAAATATCTTTTATTTCTGTGTCGCCGGCGGTTTGTAGCATCTGCCAAGCGGTGTTATGCGGATTTGCGTCGGTATACTGTTCGCGAACGCCGAACACACAGTATTGTAACCGTTTACCCTCTTTTATTTGCTCGTAATACGAATTGCCGTGCGCAAGGGGTAACCGAGCCGTGAAGGAGTTGCCCGTATATTGCAACGTCAACTTACCGAATACGCCGCTCGCCGTCACGCCTGCGGCGCTGAACCCGTCCGTATCGAACGTCGGTTTTTTGCTTGCGTCGGTCACGCCTGATCCGTCCAGTTCGATTTCGCTTTTCGTATCGAAGAAAGCGAAGGCATCGGTTTCGTCATAGCTGACAAGCCATTGGCAAACGACGGCGCCGTTGTCCGAAAACTCCAAACAATAATCGCCCACCGTCAAACCAGTAAACGTAACGTTTTGCTTCGAAGAATCGAACGTAGCGGTACTGTCGGTATCGCTCAGGATCCGTTCGCCGTTTTCATACGCAACTTTCTTGACTCCGACCGTAACGCCGGTCAGACTTGCGCTGTTTAATCCCTTAATTTCCGAAACCGACAAACTGCAATCACTGCCCGTCAGGCGTACCAATCGATTGTCTACGCGTAGCACAAGCGACGCGCTACCCGTATATTCACGGTTTGCAGGATACGCCGATACGACAAACGAATCGACTTTGTCGAAAGTAAAACTCGTCTCCGTGGCGGTTTGGATTTCGCTACGGCGCGACAGCACATACGTCAAATCCATATTCTCCTCTTTATTGAAAAGGCTCGACGGATCGCACTGCTCGTCAATATAGTAAGCGGTCGTCGCGTCCGCTTTTGCGGAAATTGAAGTTGTTTTATACGCATACACGCTGTCTATATATACGATGGAATTTTCGTCGAGACCGTTCAGTTCGGCAAACGGAACGGCACAGTCGGCATAATACTCCATCCCGTCGATAAACGATCTTTGTTCCGACGTCGGAACGGGTTTGAGCGGACAACGTATTTCCGTCCAACGGCGCGGCATGACCGTTCCTGTCGCGCCTACAGCCACGTTGCCTTGCGCCGTACGCTGCGTAAACGTCGCGTTTTTACTTCCATCAACGTACACCCACATCGAAACGCAATCAAAAGCGTCGAGATCTTGATAATACGATTTGTCGCCGCGCACACGAACGTATAAATCCACTTTACCGTCGCTCAAAGCCGTCGTATAAGCGAGCGTCGCCGTTTCTCCGTAACGGTTTTTCTTCGCATCGGTCGTTTCCCAATCGGCGCGTTTTCCGCCGATAAACTGCTCTTTATCTTTCCACGTTTCGTCAAAGACTTCGACTTCGTTGGTTTTCATTGCCTTTTGTGCAAACAACGAGTAAACGCAACTGTTAGTCGGATCGCTCTTTTGCGCGAGCGTAACCGTATAAATGCCTGCCGTAACGGGCGTAAACACATACTTCCCACCGTCCGCCGCCGTAACGTTCACAGCGGAAGCATCGGCGTTTTTCTTTACGGAAACGGTTATTTCCGTATCCGCCGGCGCAACCTGCGGAACGATTTCGACCATTTCGTCTACCGTAACCAATTCGTTTACATACCTGTCGTCTACCGAAATATCCGCTTTTACGGGCGTTTCCGATCCGCCTGTCGGCGTAACATTGACAACGGTTGTTTTCCGCCAAACGGTTTGCTCGTCCAAACTCTTTACGACATACAAAATCTTGTATCCGCACACATCTTCCGCCGTAAACGATCCGCCTTGTTGCTGTTCGAGCACCAAGGTTTCGGCTTCGTCATTCTTTACGACGTCGCAATAAACGTCGAGCGCGTTGCCGTTCTCATCGGTCACCTCGGGCGTTTCGACAGTAACCGTATCGCCTTGCGTCACGGTTATACTTGCCTGCACTTCGAACCCGTTGACGGCCGGATTCAACGGCTTATCCCGATTGCAACCGCTTAAGCCGAACACCAAAATACAGCACACAGCTACCATCAACAACCATAAACCCTTCTTTTTCATATCGTCCCTCCCTTAAGAGAAAAAACTGTTCAGTAAACCATACGAATGTTATCGATATAAAACATACGCGCATTGCCGCCGAACTCGGGCCAAGCAAACTGCACCCGTGTCACGTCGGCAAAGGTCTTGCCGTTTTTGCGATAGTCTATATACGCATTGATTTCGGCAACAGAAGCCGAAAACGTTTTCCATACGCCTTTTTCCGTAAACTCGATGGCCTTTTCGAAAATCACGCTTTCCTTTACGTTGCCGTCTTGATCATGCGTAACATTGTTCAAACAAAAATGCACGTTATCCATTGGATTGGTTTCGGGAACGCAATAATCGAACAGTAACCGCGATTGCGGGCGATATGCACTCCACGGCACGAGCGCTGTTTGTTCGTCGTTCAACGCCCAATTGCCCCAACTGATGCCGCCGTCCTCGCCGGAAGGACATTCGATGCGCGCATACGTTCTCGTTCCGTCCGTCGCACGGGAAACTCTGCCCGAAAAATTATCGCGCCAAAAACCTGTCGTCTTGGCCAAACCCGTCTGCCAATCCGGATCGAACGAAGCGATTTCGTCGCGTTCCAGTTGCATGGAAACCGGTGCAAACGCCTTTTTTGTGCGCTGTCTGATAAAGTCGTCGAAATAATAAACGTCGTTGCCTTCGTCGCGCGCGGGACGCTCGAACCCGAAATTAACGCCGCGCACGGCAAGCGAACTTTTCAGCGTTTCGGGATCGGAATACATAGGCAAGTATTCGCGCTTGATTTCGTATACTACGTCGTTCCAGCCTTCCCGTAACGTGAAAAACGCGCTTCTACGACCGCCGCCCGTACAAATGAGTTCCATTTGCAGCGTACGATTTCCTGCGTTTGCGTTGTACACTTGCAGCCTTAGCCGAGACGTATACCCGAAATCGTCGTAATAATTTCCGCTTTTTTCTTGCGTAAAACTTTGATATATTTTAGGCGCGCCGGAGATAAACGGTTGGGCATCTACGGTTATCTTCGCGCTTTGTTTGCCGCTTTTGATATAGGTCGCATCGTCGTTCGTTTCGATCTTACCGATCTGTCCCTCGATCAGCATCGTATCAAACTCGACAACGGATTCGTAGTCGTTGACCTTATCTATCATGCCGACGGGCGCCGCTTGCTCGGGCTGTTTCGAACAAGCAAAACAGGAAACCGTCAGGGCGACCGCCAAAAGGATTGTACCGATTCTTTTTCTCATAACAGCACCTCCTTTAACGCTGCACGGCTATCGAATCCAAGGCCAATTCGGCGTTTTTCACTGCGTCGCCTTTGGAATCGAGTAAGTTGAATACCAGTCTGCGAACTTCTCCGTTGCGCTCCGTCCCGAAATGCATGCACAGCAGTTCGATCTCAGTCCAACCGTTGGCTTGCAAAACAACGCGTTCGAGCGGAACGTATTCGACGCCGCGCGCACTCAAAAACCAAATATCGAGCGTCAACGTCTCGTTTTGCGGGTTATAAACCGAAAACCGTACTTTTTCTGCGTCGTTGCCGATATGCAAATCCGACACATCAAATTCGGCGCTCGGCACGATTTCGTCCGCCGGGTCGGTTTGCGGCACATCGGCAAACGTCAGCCACGCCGCCGTCCGCCCCTCGACCGCCTTCGTTTCGGCAGTTACTTCAAAATCTTCTTGCAAAAGCGAACACAGTTGCGCGGCGTCGGCGACCGTATTTTTGCCGCCTAGATTGAACCGCACGACCGTTTTGCCGTTTCCCTCAGCTTTCACCGTCAGCACATTATCCGACTTGTCGGCGGTAACCGTGATTTCGAGCGTTCTGTAACCGTTTGCGTTTGCTTTCTCGGTCAACACGCCGCCGTCCGCCGTCAAAACAACGTCGCTCGGCGCACGAACGGTAAATATGTGTTTCGATCCTTCGCTGCGATAATCGACAATCAAAACATTCTCGTTTTCCGCCAACTCCAACAGCGAAAGAACAGCGCTTCTTGCCGCGTCGAAATGCCCGTACATCGCGTCTCTCGTCCGCACGTTGAAAATATAATACAGTCGGTGCGTCAGCAAATTTAACACACGGTCGAAACCGTCGGTCGAATATCCCGCCGTCTTATACGCGTTTTCCAACGCCCAAAGCATGTCGTATTCTTCCAAACCGTCGCCGATCGCTTCGAGGCGCACCGTGCTTACGGGACCGTAAATTCCGTACGGACGTCCCGGGTATGTCAGAACGCCGTCGCCCGCGGTTTGGTGTCCGTCCAAACTTTTATATCCGTGACTTGCATAGTAATCGTACAACTGTTTGCGCGTTCCGTCACTTTCCAAATCGTACGAACGGTGCTCGTTTGTCATCCATAAAAGATCGCCCACCACGTTCTGTTCGTACCGCATCCACGCATAAACGCGCGGCGACAGCAAATACGTGTTCATCATATAGTTAGGGTACGGATGATGCGGTTGCAAACAAGTATACACCCACTTTTCGCTCGGCTCTCCCATATCGGTAAAACGCCGATCGTAATCGTCGTACCAATCCCGTTCCGCATCGCTTTGAATATGCGGCAACAGCGGCACCATTGCGGCCGTATATTCGTTCGCCATAGTCGTATCGACCGATCCGCCGAGATCGGCGTCGACCGGGGTATTGCCCGTCGTTCCGATACCGGTAGCATCCTCGTTGTAGCCGACGAACTTGTGTTTCATGATCGCTATACTGCGAAAAACTTTATCCCGAAAGGCGGCGTAAGTCTGCCCCGACTTTTCGGCGACCGCCGCCTGCACCGCGGGATCGCTATCGGCGGGATAGGTCTTTTTCCGCAATGTCACCGCCTGTCCGTCGCAATATTCGTTGATGTGCCAAATATTAAAATTCGTTTTCTGCGGACCGTCGGCATATCCGTTGAATTCATCGCAAAACAGGAAATAGGTTTCGGCTTTTTCAAACAGATCTATCCCCGTTTGCAAACTGCGCTCCGCCATTGCGTCGAACAGTATGTCAAACTGCGCTTCGCTGAACGTGAAAAACCCCGGCGCCTCTCCGACCCGACGGCCGACCGTTGCCCCCGCTTCGTCGACGGTAACGATGTCGCACATGCGGCCGTCGCAGATAGCCGTTCCCCACAATTTTTCGGGGATCCCGTATTGCTTGCACTCGAATACGGCAAGTTTTCTGGCGCAACCCGCGCCCGAACATACAGTACCGTCATAATGGATCCCATTCTGTAACGTTTCCGTATTGTACGCCAAATTATAGGTGGACACGCGCGGATCGTCGGCGTATTTTTCCATCATCGAAAGCGTGCGAGCCAAAACATCGGGATCGGAATAATCGGCATAGTAATAGTGCACCCCGGGCAAGCTCTGCGCATTAACGCGCCGTTGCAACATAAACTCGTAATAGGCTTCCCACATCTCGAGCGTAGTATCTTGTTCGCCGTATCCGATCGCTTCTTCGCCGATGGCAAACGATGTTTTGGAATGCACGGTATCGGAAAGCGTATAATCACGCACCCGCAAAGCCACCGGCACGTCATACGATTTACCGCCCGCATCGATGCGGAACGAGCCGGTATAGAGCCCTGCCGCCTGTGTCTTACTCGGTTTGACAGATACCCATATCGCCTGATTCTTCCCCTCGATCGTATTCTCTCCATACGCTACCGCCGTATCGTACGGCAATAACGGATCGGGAACGTAGCCCGTGAACATTGCCGCCGACAATTGTATGCCGGTAATATACAAGTATTTTTCATGATATACGCGTATATTCTCCGCGGGAAAAACATCGGCACCGCTACGCAAGGCGGAAACGGTAACGGTATACGGCGTGCCCGCGTATCGTTCCCATTGCGTTTGCGGCATATCGAGCGACAGAACGATCTGCGCGCTTTCGTTCTCGTTGCGTACGGCGTCGAACGTCAACGTTTTTTCGTTATACTGCGCGCTGTAATCGGTGTCGCGCACGATTTTCTCTGTGGCGCGCGCCGTCCATACGACGAATTCCGCATTTTGCGGCTCGCTTTTATTACACCCCGCAAACGAGCATAGAAACACCGCACACAGCAAAATAGATAAACTTTTTTTCAATCCTCTCATATCCTCTCCGTATCGACGACCGTCAATCACCGCATTCCCGCCGCCGTCAGCATGGAATTCCACTGCGCGTTATTGTTCTGCGTATAGTAGTTAATATCGTAGTTTACCATTTCCTCGGCGGTCTTTCTGCCCGACTCCGAGCTGAAATTGACTTCGATACTGCCGCTCGGATATCTCGACATATCGAAGCCGCCCAACATGGCCAAGCGGTAGGACGCTTTGACCGGCATCGAGATTCCGCCGTTCTGAACCATAGATAGTCTTTGTTTTTGTATATCCGTAAAAGTGTCGTACAGATCGGGATTCTGCGCGATTACATCGTAGGAGAACGCCGTCGAACATCCTTTGGTCGATTCGGCAAAGATTCGGATGGCTTTATCGGTCGCCATAAACCGCAAAAAGTCTTTGGCAATGTCTTTCGCCGTGGCGTACGACGGAATAAACGCTTCGTGCCCTTCGACGGGCGCCATCAAATGCCTTGCCTCGCGGATGTGTTCGATATCCGCATCGAGACGGTCGATCGATTTACCTTTGGCGGTATAGAGCGCCTCCACTTCGTTTTTATCGCATTTCCCGTCAACATGGTCGACCAGTTTCCGTAACAGTTCGTCGTAAACTTTGCGCGTCGCGTCGCCCTCTTTAGTCGTACCGTCTGCGTTTTTATCGAATACGGTGTCGCCCGCCTTATAATACGACAGTTTTTCGGAAACCGCGCTGATGATGGGCAACTGCATATAGGTAATGTCGGATCCTTTTCCCGCTTCGACGGCATTGCGCATTTCCAGATCAAACCAGTCGCCGTTGGGCATAAACACGCCCTGCCCGTTGATGTATTTGACCTGTATGCGGTCGAACGTATTTTGCGCTTTGAACGAATCTTCGTCTACTTTATCGTAAATTTCTTCCGTTCCCGCCTCTCCGTCGATACCGGGCGCGCCGACAAAACTTTCAATCGTTTGGAACGAACGCAGTTTACCTTTTTGTTCCAATACCTTCGGACTCAGCTGATCGCGGCCGTTAATCCTTGCCGTGCCCAAGAAATATTTTTCATATCCGCTACGCGTCTCGTATTGCGCCCACCACGTAGATACGCTGGCGCCCCAATACATTACCGGTGCGTAAATAAACGGATTGATAAACGCATCATCCGTGTTGTCGAGGCCTTTGTCTTTCTGCACTTTGATGATTGAGCGAACCATCTCCATCCATTCGTCGGTTGTCCGCGGCATAGTATAATTGTCTTTGCCGAGCAACTTATCAAGATTGTCTTTATTGTACAGCATGCCGATATAGCCGTTGATCCACGGGAATACATGATAAACTTTCGCGTCGGGATCGGTATCCGCTTTGGATAAATCGGGCTGTTCCACCCAACTGCGTATACTGGGGAGCATTTTCTCCTTGAAAATTACCCCCGTTTCTCCCGGCACTTCACTGTTGTACACGTCGGACAGTTCTTCGAAGTTGCTGCTTTCTTCGTCCGAACGGTAAATCCACCCCGTTGCCGTCGTCGTTCCGAACAGCAGATCCGCCGTATTCGATTTAGCGCCTGCTATGACGCGTTGCGTTGCCGAACCTTGGTTGACGCGCGCTTCGGGTTTGGGTATGTTCAAATTGGGATATTTGTCTTTCACCCACTGCTCTTGCTTAAATGCTTCGATTATATCGTCCAGCCAATCGACGCCGTACCCCATCTTCTCGATGTAGATTTCAAGCGTTTCCGGACTGTCGTCTTTTTTGTTGCACCCGACGGCTCCCGCCGACCAGACAACCATCAGCAGACTTGCCAACAGACCGATCAAAATACGCTTACATTTTTTCATGCTGTAACTCTCCTCTTAAAATATTTTTCACCTTACACGGCGGTCCCGAAAGTTGCCACCGGGTAAGGCATGAAACCTAACCTTTGAGTCCGCCGATGCTGACCGTTCCCATAATGCGCCCCGAGAATACGGCAAACAATATAATCGTGGGAATCATGGAAATGATAAGTCCGGAGAAATACACGGGATAGTCGATCGCATGTGCTGCCAAAGCCTTGAACTCGAACAATCCGCTCGCAAGCGTCGGGTACGACGGCATATACAGCATAACCGCTTCGTAATTGTTCCAAAAAATTATCGAGCCGGTAATAGAGAATGTCATTATCATCGGAACGGCTTGCGGTAACATAATGCGGAAAAATATCGTAAACGGTCCGCCTCCGTCGATCATAACCGCTTCGGCATAACTCCAACTGACCGATTTGAAAAAACCGTAGTATACCAAAAAGTTACCGCTGAATCCGCCCATATTGGCAATGATCGCATAAAGCGGCGTATTGTAAATTCCCAAGCTTCCGATCAATTTCAAATATGCCGCGCCCGTACCGACGAGCGGCACCATCATCATGGTAATCACGAAATTGTAAATAAAGTTTTTTCCGCGGAAATTGTATTTACTCAGTACGTATGCCGGAATAATCGGCATAAACACACTGCTCGCAGTCGATAGTACCGTATACCAAACGCTGTTGAAAATCATCATCGGAAAGGTAACGTCGCCCGAGCTGAGCAACGTAAACGCTTGCGCATAGTTATCGAATTCCCAATTTTCGGGCATGCTGAACGAATTTTTCATCACAAATTCGTTCGTCTCCTTGAAAGATGACAGCAAAAGCCACAGAAGAGGCACAATCAGCGAAACCGCTTCGATCATAAAAATCGTAAACACCAATGTAAACACGACTTTTTCGTTGCGCGTTCTCTTGGTTAAAACGTTGATCTCTCGAATATGACGGCGAAAAACCGGCTCACCCGCACAGTCATAGCCTTTAAGATTTTTATATGTCGCTTGCGTAAATGCTTCTTTCATATCTAATCTCCCCGTCTCGGTTTCGCCGATCAGTATTCTACGGTCGGTACTTTTTCCACCAACCATTTGCTTAAGAGTAACACCGGTACGCCGAACGCCGCAAAAATCATGCCCGTAGCGGCAACCGAGTTATACGCGCCTACACCGTTGTATTTCAGTTTGTCGAATATCCAGTAATTGATCGTGTACGTATCGTATTTACCGCCGGTAAACAGCAGAATCGGCCCGCCGGCATTGAACAGTCCCGTCATACTCAGTATGTACAGCGTACCGATCGTCGGCCAAATCAAGGGAACGATCATGCGCGTAAACTCTCGCCAAGGCGTTACGCCGTCTATACGCGCCGCTTCTAGCACTTCGGTCGGAATCCGTGCCAACGCACCGGAAAACAACAGCATGTTACCGCCCCATCCCGTCCATATTGTATAGAACATGATCGTCGGGATCGCATATCCCTGTCCTATAAAGTTGGGTACCCGTCTCATGCCGAACGCTTTCAGTAAAATGCCGAGCGGACCGTCCGATCCGATGAACTCCATAAACATCGTCGTCATAACGACGCCCGAAATCAAAGAGGGGATATAGAACATAATGCGGAAAAAGTTTTGACACTTGATTTTCTTATACAGAAAATATGCTATCAACACTTGGAACGGGATCACCAGCATGTCTTTTAAGAAAAACAGCAGCGTGTTGCGAATCGCAATATTCATTACCGCGCCCTGTTGGAAGATTTCGCGCCACATGGCTTTAAACGTTTCGAGCGACCATTCACCCGTAGGCAACTGAAACGCAAGACAAAACGAATCGAAGTTGACATACAGAAAAAATATGCAATAATGCAAAATGGGAATCGAAAGCATCACGACGATGAATATCAAATCGATCTTCTTGATTTTATGTTTTTTTATTTCTTTCGGGGTCACAACATTCCCGTATTTTCCGTTCATTTCAAAACCGTCCTCCCATCATCAAACTCGCAATTCGATCTCTCTATTGCAATATAAACGCGATACGCAAACAGTCGCGCGAATTGCCGCCTACATACAGTTCGAACAAACCGTTTTCCGCAGCATAGTCGCCGCCGTCGGTGTAAAACTTTAACAGTTCTTCGTCAATGGTAAATTGCACCCGTCTTTGCTCGCCGGCTTGCAAAGAAATTTTTTCGAAGCCTTTCAACTCTTTCACCGGCCGCACGACGGAAGCGAAACAGTCGTGCACATACCACTGCACCGTTTCTTTGCCCGCGACCCGTCCCGTATTTTCGACGGTAACGCTTGCCGTAATTTTTTCGCCGCGGCAAAACTCGCTTTTCGAAAGTTGCAGATCTTTGTAGGCAAACGTCGTATACGACAGTCCGAACCCGAACGGATACAGCGGCGCGTTGTATTCGTCATCGTATCCCGTTTTCCACATCTCGCCGCCCGCCGCGGTCGGCATATCCGTTTCTCTCGGCCTGCCCGTCGAAAAATGATTGTAGTAGATCGGGCACTGTCCCACGGAACGCGGAAAACTCATCGTCGTTTTGCCGCTCGGAACCGCCTTGCCGTACAGCAAATTCGCAATCGCGTTGCCGCCTTCCGTTCCGGGTTGCCAAACATAGAGAATCGCGTCGACAAGCCCCTCGACGTCGGTTAAAACGAGCGGCCGACCGCCGAACACGACAGCCACGATCGGTTTGTTCGCTTGCCGCAACCGTTTAAGTAAGTTCCGTTGCGCCGCAGGAATCCGTATATCGGCGCGAGAATGGCACTCCCCCGAATACATCATGTGCTCGCCTACGCAAGCGATAACGACGTCGGCGGCACGCGCGGCTCGCTCCGCTTCGTCAAAACCGCTTTCATCGGTCTCCGACAGCTTGTACGAACAACCGCGCACGCACGGGACTTTCCTATCGAGCAATGCCTGTACGCCCGCTTTTATCGATACGGCTTCGGACACATCGCCCTTTGCGGACCAGTTGCCGATTATCTCTTTTTCATCGGCAAACGGGCCGATAAGCGCAACCTTCGTCTCTTTTTCGAGCGGTAAAACACCGCTGTTTTTAAGCAGTACGCAACTTCCTTCCGCGGCTCTTCGGGCAAGCGTACGGCTTTTTTCGGTCGGATCGGCCGCCGCAGCCGTTTCGTCGACGTTGCGATCGGGGTTTTCATACATACCCAATCGGTTTTTCAGGCGCAATACGCGCAGTACCATACGGTCGACCGTTGCTTGGGGCAACGCCCCCTCTCGCACCAACGTCGGCAGATACTCCGCATACACAGAGGAACACATTTCGATATCCAGTTCGCTCTCGGCCGCAATGCGCGCACATTCCTTGCCCGATTCCGCGTACCCGTGGGTGTACATTTCTTCCACCGCGCCGAAATCGCCGATCAGCACGCCGTCGTATTTCCACTCGTTGCGCAACAAATCGATCATGATTTCTTTGTGTCCCAAAATCGGTTTGCCGTTCAAAAGATTGAACGAACTCATCACCATTTCGGGGTGTTCGTCCAGGCAGGCTCGGTACGCCCGCAAGTAATATTCTTTTAAGTTTCGTTCGGAAATATCCGTTGTGTTGTACTCTCGACCCGCTTCGGCCGCGCCGTAGCCCGCAAAATGCTTGACGCAACACGCGATCCCGCCTTTATGATAGCCGCGAATAAACGCTTTCCCGATCTCGCCGTCGAGATACGGATCCTCGCCGCCGCTTTCCATTACCCGGCCCCAACGCGCGTCCCGAACCAAATCGACCATGGGCGAAAACGTAACGTCTACGCCGTCGCGCTTGGCTTCCTCGGCCGCCGTCAATGCGCAATCTTCGATCAGCCGCATATCGAACGAGCAAGCAAGACCGAGCGGAATCGGGAAAATCGTGCGGTACCCGTGAATGACGTCGAGCATAAAGGGCAACGGATCGTCGTTGCCGCTTTCTCTCAGCCGCTTACGAATTTCGCGCACCGTGGCCGCGCTCCACGCGTTAAGCGTTGTGCCCATACGCCAAAGCGATTCCCGCCGAATTGCCCCGAGCTTGCACACTCCCGTAACAACCGTTTCTTCGTCGGATACCAACTGCTCCGCCGGATATTGCGTCAGTTGCAACGCTTTTTCTTCCAACGACATCGCGGCAACTTTTTGTTGTAATTTCTTCTCAGTCATTTATCACCCCGCTATGCCTTTTCGGCCAAATCAAACCGACACATAGCCGGTAAATCTCCTATCGGTATAATACATATGTTATATCACATAGTCGGTTTGAAATGGGTAAAAATATTGACCTAATAGGTTATAATATTGACAAAACTCTTGACAACGTCAAAAAACGTGATATACTTTACATTATACACTTGGCGAATCGGTAGCAGATCCGCCCTAAGGAACGGTTTATGTCGGATATTAAGCAGTTAGACGAATTAAAACCGAAAATCCCGATTAAAATCAACAGCCTTGTCGGGGCGTTTAATTACCTTTTTTCGCCCACGTACGAATTCAACGGCGAACGGCATGTCTATTGGGAAGTCGTCGGCGTCTTCGACAGTTGCGCCCGCATCATTTCGGATTCGACGGAGCTGTTTTTGCATACCAACGAATTCTATATCCACAGGCCGATGGAATTCCACGCCATATATCCGCATAAACAGTCTTTGCACGTCGGGATATTCGCCTTTACTTCCAACTCTGAAGACCTGTATTCGATTGCCGACAAAGTTATTCTCGCCCCCGACCTCATGAATCTGTACAGCAGTATTCTGCTCGAAGGTTCGCAGGCGTTGGCGGGAATCAATTCCGTTCCACCTTTGGATTCGACGAACTCGCCCCCGTTTGCCGCCGACCAAACGACCAAAATTTTGGCGGAGTTTTTTTTGATCAACCTAATACGTGCCTTCTCCCCCCTCCGCAAAACAGACGCGAAAATCATTCTCAATACCCCGCTCGAAACAACCGTATCGCAACGCATCATCGATTATCTGCAAGTGCACGTGTACGACAACATCTCCCTGCCAGACCTATCGTCTCATTTCGGGTACAGCAAAGAATACCTCTGCCGCACGTTCAAAAAAGAAACGGGCAAATCAATCATCGACTACTATGCCTATATCAAAATCGGAAAAGCAAAACAGTTGCTCGCAAGCAAAAAATATACGGTCTACGACGTTTACAGAAAACTTGATTATTGTTCGCCGCAGTATTTCGCCCGCCAGTTCAAAAAAATAACGGGTATTACCCCGTCACGGTTCCGCAAATCAATCCAACGTTCCCATTGGCAAAATTGGAATCCCGAATACTCTCCCTGATAATAGCACCTTTCGTTTTGCGCAACATCGCAGCGCACTTCCGTTGCAATCGAAAAACAATCACAGTGTCCGTAAAAATATGTCACAGTATCCACATAATACCCTCTGCACCAAAAACTGCGACTTCCGTATTTGTATTTCAAATTTGCATGTCTGTCAAATATCATTAAGGTACTTTTACCCTTGAGATATCCCATAAACTGTGCTATACTTAAATACTGTCACATATTTTTATGGACAGTTTTTTAGCTACAACAATCAACCTTCCCGAAAAGATCTAAACTAATGAAGAATAAAACCAGAACTTTGACTGTTTTCAGACGTTCTCTCATTAAACCAAGCCATATACTATGTTCCAAATTATCATCATAATGCTCAAACGCGGATCCCGTATTATATGGCGGATCTATGACAACGCTATTCTTAATACAACAAAAAATTGTGAGTGAATAGGATTTCAACTTGGTAATAAGAAAAAATTTGTGAGTGTTTAGGATTTAAAGTCAAAAAAAAGAACAAACCATTTCTGATTTGCTCATATCACTATTCCTACAACTTGTAATTTATATAATAGCATTTTCCATTGATTTTTCTTTTGTAACTTTTTCACCTAAATAATTAGCAAGCTTTTCTGTAAAAAAGCTAAAGTAAGATAC
>OWKP01001015.1_pt1 | contig 18959 bp, 10 predicted proteins | sample 1732991 | NCBI WGS metagenome assembly OWKP01 (sample SAMN05065777, study PRJEB22554) | human gut metagenome | biome: ENVO:2100002; feature: ENVO:00000062; material: ENVO:00002003 | host: Homo sapiens | place: USA
AGATCTGCGCATGTCTCGTGGGCTCGGAGATGTGTATAAGAGACAGCATTAATACATTTCACAAGAGAATCTTTCCAATAAGGAATCTCTACACCAAAAGCCAGCTTCAATTTTGTTTTATCTAATACTGAGAAATGAGGACGTTTTACTTTACTAGGAAATTCATCACTATGGCAAGGTTGAATATCACAACTATTTCCACTCAATTCACAGATTTCTTTAGCAAAATCATACCATGAACAAACACCCTCATTACTGAAATGATAGATACCTTGTTTGTGATATTGATCCCCCTCAATCACTCTATAAATAATATCAGCCAAATCTTTTGCATATGTAGGTGTACCAATCTGATCAAAAACAACTCTCAATTTATCTTTATCAGCGGTTAACTGTCGCATAGTCTTAACAAAATTCTTACCAAATTGAGAATACAGCCAAGCTGTACGAAAAATCAAATAATTACAGCCCACACGTTGGATGCTTTGTTCTCCTGCTCTTTTTGTTTTACCATAAATACCTAAAGGATTAGTTTCACAGTCTTCTCCACATGGCATATTCTTATCACCTTGAAATACATAATCAGTCGAAATATGAATTAAAGTAGCATTAACTTCTTTTGCAGCAATAGCCAAATTCTCTACAGCTTTATTATTCAATAAGTCTGCCATATCATAATCATCTTCTGCTTTATCTACATTCGTATAAGCAGCACAGTTAACAATTACCTTTATATTATCCAAATGTATCATATTACGAATAGCATCTAAATCTGTAATATCCAACTCTGCAACATCAGTAAATATATAATTATTCAAACTTGTAGCTGCTATGCATCGCATTTCATTACCAAGCTGCCCATTAGCTCCAGTTACTAGAATATTCATTATTTAATATAGACTTTCATTATAGTTAAACAACCAAGAAGCATCTTTCAATAATTCATGATGATTATCCTTCTCAGACAAAACAATCTCATTTGCCGGAACTCTCCAATCAATACCCAAATCAGGATCATCCCATGCCAAAGCCCCTTCACTTTGCGGAGCATAGAAATTATCACATTTATATTGAAAAATAACTTCATCCGTCAGCACACTGAATCCATGAGCAAAACCACGAGGAATAAAAAATTGACGATGATTATCTTCTGTCAGTTCTACAGATACATACTTTCCAAACGTTGGTGAGCCTTTGCGAATATCTACCGCAACATCCAAAACAGCACCTTTAATAACACGAACTAATTTACTTTGTGCATAAGGAGGCTTCTGAAAATGTAAACCTCGTAGCACCCCATAACCAGACTTACTCTCATTATCTTGTACAAAATTCACTTTACGAATTTTCTCATTAAATTCCCGTTGCGAGAAAGATTCGAAGAAATAGCCACGATCATCCTTAAACAAACGAGGTTCAATAATGAACACACCTTCTATAGCTGTTTTAATAACTTCCACTGTGATTATTTTGAAAATTAAGTATTAAGTTTATTTCTGTGTTAACTCATCAATTACCTTTAACAAATATTGTCCATACTGATTCTTTAGCATAGGCTGGGCCAGTTCGCGCATTTTATCAGTAGTAATCCATCCATGACGTAAGGCAATACCTTCCAAGCATGCTACCTTCAACCCTTGACGTTTCTCAATAACTTCAATAAAAGTACTGGCTTCGGATAAAGAATCATGAGTTCCTGTATCCAGCCAAGCGAATCCACGACCTAGCAGCTGCACTTTAAGTTCCTGATCATTCAGAAATTGCTGATTCACCGCCGTAATCTCTAATTCACCACGCGAAGATGGTGTGATATTTTTAGCTACTTCCACCACTTTATTCGGATAGAAATAAAGACCGACTACTGCATAATTAGATTTTGGCTGAACAGGTTTTTCTTCTATACTCAGAACATTCCCTATTTTATCAAATTCAGCAACACCATAACGTTCAGGATCGGCAACCCAGTATCCGAAAACAGTAGCTTTATTCTCTTCTTCTGCAGTATGCACAGCTTCTTTCAGCATATGGGTGAAACCCTGACCATAGAAAATATTATCACCTAGTACCAGACAAACGGAATCGTTACCGATAAATTCTTCTCCGATAATAAATGCTTGAGCCAATCCATCCGGAGAAGGTTGCTCTGCATATTCAAAACGTACACCATAATCAGAGCCATCTCCTAAAAGACGTTTAAAGCCCGGAAGATCATAAGGAGTCGAAATTATCAGAATCTCACGTATATCAGCCAACATCAATACCGAAATAGGATAATAAATCATTGGCTTGTCAAAGATAGGGAGTAGTTGTTTGCTCACTCCTTTTGTGATCGGATACAAACGAGTACCTGAACCACCGGCTAAAACAATTCCTTTCATTGATTTGTTATTAGTACTCAAGATTTGAGTGGCAGGGTATATATCCTTCCACTCAAAAAATTGAATATTTTATTAAATAAATAGATTACCTTCCGAGATTAAAAAAACAGTTCTAAAGGTCAGACATGAAGTGTCCGACAACAAGGTGTTGAGCAGATGATCGTAATGTTATGATTAGTTGATTTTTTCGCAATACCACTTGGGAATATGTAGCATGACGCCGATAGTAGCTAACGTAACAACTACGTAATAGCTCTTCTTGTATTGCGTGAGTTTGCCTTCAAGTCCGGCAAACGGGCCACGGATCACCCGAACTGCTTGTCCGGGACGGGCTTCTGCTGTTACTGTATCGACATAAAGAGTTCCTTTATAATTAGGATCGCATACGGCACGGAATTCCAACATCTCACAGTCTGGAATCTCATAACACCGCCGTGTACTCCGGTCACGAACAAGCAAAAAAGGTATAGTACAATCTTTTACCCTTTCTAAAAGTTCTTTTTCCGTAAATTCTTTCTCGATAAACAGCAGATTGTGTACAGCTGGAGTCAGTTTCCGATGCTTTTTACCATCAAGCGTCTCATGCTCGATATATCGCATCGGAATAAAATAATTTACCCCTTTTTTTTCCAAATATTTCCCCAAATGTTCTTCTTTACAATAGAAGGTTTGTACAGCATACCATGCCTTCCTTCCCTCTGTTTGTCGTTCTTTGTCCAAATCATTCATTATCACCCATTACCCCTTGTTTTTTATTTCATCACTTACTTAAAAGACAAAAGCGCCCTGACTTTCACAAATGAAATCCATTTATGAAGCAGTAGCGCATCTCTTAAGGATTTAGCCTTTTTATCTTATCTCCATATAAGAACCAAGGTTCATAGAGAAACGGATACAGTACTAAAACGATGCAAAAGTAATACAATTTAATAAAAGAACATACTTTTACAGCTTTTATTTTGCCTGCAAAGATGTTAAACTCCTGCCTGCTTAAACAAAAACTCCTCTAAGTGTATCGCAATGAAACACTTAGAGGAATTACACATATTACAACGATATTTCTTACTTCTTAGCTTCCTGACAGCTTTCAATGATCAAGGCTCCTTTTTTCAAGCCTTTGCCCGTAGCTTCAAGGGTTATTTTGCCCGGTTGCTCTGTCGAAGATACAATAGCAGTCATCATACCGCTGAAGACTTTCATCTTCGGATGCTGGAAAGATTCCAAGGAAGCTGCATTACCATTAGCTCCTGCACGGTAACTACCCTCTCCCTTCACTTTGAAACTGATTTCATGTGAGGCATCCGGACACAGATTACCGTCTCTATCTACCACTCGCACTGTCACAAAAGATAAATCTTTTCCATCCGCTTTGATTACATTACGATCGGCTACCAATTCAATATGATCCGGTTTACCGGCTGTATGGAGTTCTTTTTCAGCTACAGCTTTCCCGTCAGCATCATAAGCCACGACTTTCACCGTACCCGGCTCATATTTTGTATCCATCCACATCAGGCGGTAACGGCTCTGACGCTTCAGGTTCATGATGGAAACAGAGTCAGCACTGTTATCAATGGTTACGGAAAGGTCTTTGGTACGTTTCCCTTGGCTCTTTCCGTTGATGAATAATTCGGCTGAAGGATAGTTGGTATATACAAAGACAGGAGTTATCTCTCCCTCTCGTCCTTCCCAATTCCAGTGAGGAAGAATGTGAAGTGTTTCCTGTTCTTTATTCCAGTGACTACGATAGAGATAATAACGGTCTTTGGGCAGCCCTGCTAAATCGATAATTCCAAATAGTGAAGAATGACTGGGCCAATCTGTATAATAGGGAGTCGGTTCACCCAGATAATCGAATCCTGTCCAAACAAACTCTCCTATGCAATAAGGTAAGTCCTCATGCTGAATAAAATCATCCTCAGGCAGATTGGACCATGAACAAGACTCCACATCATAAGAAGAAGACTGGTGATCATCATATTTCTTCATCCATTGCCGGGTAACAGGGAATTTATATACTCCACGCGAACTAACCGTAGAAGCAGTCTCACTACCCAAGACTATCTGTTGAGGAAGTTTTTTATAATTCTCCTGATATTTATGTGGCCTATAATTAAATCCCGCAATATCCATTACTGCCGCCATATTATTATTGACTACAGCATCCGGCGCATCCATCCCCTGTGTGACAGGACGTGTCGGATCTTCACGATGACAAAGTTCCTGTAGAAAATAAGACATCTTAGGTCCTTTATTTCCATCCCATTGTTCGGGAACCTCATTTCCGATGCACCACATCACCACACTCGGATTATTACGATAATGACGTAGCAAGTTCGTCAAATCCTTTACTGCCCATTCGTCAAAAACATGACGATAGCCGTTCTTAACCTTCATAGCCTTCCATTCATCAAACGATTCCGCCATCACCATCATTCCCATCTCATCACAAGCTCTGATTAACTCAGGAGCAGGCATATTATGAGAAGTACGAATCGCATTACAACCCATATCTTTCAAAATACGAATCTGACGACGAATAGCAGCATCATTCACAGCGCCTCCCAAGGGGCCGAGATCATGATGATTGCATACGCCTTTGAATGAAGTTCTCTTTCCATTTAAGAAAAAGCCCTTATTGGGAATGACCTCAATAGTACGAATACCGAAAGATGTTGTATATTCATCCTTCAGTATATTGCCTTCATAGACTTTAGAGACAGCCTGATAAAGAACAGGAGTTTCCGGGCTCCATAAAGCCGGACGACTAACAACAAGTTCCTGGCTGAAGATATTATCATCAAAACGGGAACCTTGTTTTTCATCAGTAGTTACTACTTTTCCATCCTTATCTTTAAGTTCAGTCACTATACGGTATGCATCAAACTGTTTTCCGGAAGGTACGACCAAAGTCGTTTTTATATTCACTTTCGCATAATCATCCTTCACTACCGGAGTAGTTAACTGTGTACCCCATGTCGGAATATGAGCATCTTCCGTTACTACCAGATGTACATTTCTGTAAAGTCCGGCTCCCGGATACCAACGGGAAGATTCTGTCTCATTCTCCAAACGAACAGCTAAAGTATTCTTTGTCCCCTCTTTCAGATAGGGAGTTACATCCAGATAAAAGGTATTGTATCCATAAGGCCAATAACCAGCCTCCTGACCGTTAATATACACACGAGCATGGCTCATAGCTCCGTCAAAAATCAATGTAGCCTTTTTCCCTTTGACAAAAGAGGGAGCATCAAAATTCAGCCGATACCAACCCACTCCGACGAAAGGAAGACCACCTGTACGTCCGGCATGTTCCATCGCTTCTTTTTGTCCGTCTTGCGCAATGGCTGTCAATTGCCTGTCATTATCTATACCAAAAGGTCCATAAATAGCCCAGTCATGGGGTACTACCACAGATTGCCACTTGATATCATTATAGTCAGGCTGAATAAAATCAGCATTATCTTCACGTGTAAACTTCCACCCTTTCTCAAAAGTATACGAGGTTCGTACTTGTGCACTGATCACAGAGAAAGAAAAAAGGAGGGCTATTCCTAATAAGTATCTAATATTTATAGTCATAAATTATACATCTGATTATTTCACTACTATTTCATCTGTAAATATCCATCCGCCAAACTCTTCTCCGGCACGAGCCTGATAACGTATATACCGTCCTTCAGCACTGCCTTCCCATGAAATACTAATAAATTTAATAGCTTCTTTTCTATTTACTTCAAAAGTATATTGTTTCAATTCTGTGAAGTTTGCTCCATCATCAGAAATGGAAATAGTGACAGATTCAGGCAAAAAGACCTCTGCCCCTACCACTTGCATAAAATCAGCAGAGACAGAATGGACAGCAGTTTCCGTACCCATATCAATGGTAACATCCAATCGCTTTTTATCGATAAAACCTTGCCAGGATCCATCTCCATAAGTCCAGTCGCCACGAATACCATCAGTAAGAGCTGTATTTCCCTGCGCAGGATAGTGAGGACTATACGGAGCATTATAAATCACCTTTTTCCCCACAGCCAAATGACTTATCGGCTTCAAAGACTCCGGACGACTTCCTATCTCATTTTTAAGATCAAAAGTATGATATCCTTTCGCTTGCAAATCATCAACTGCTTTCAATGCACGATTATGAAAGTCTGTCCATGATTTACGTTCGGGAGCCGACCAAGCCACTTCTGCCAAAGCAAGGATACGAGGATATATCATATATTCCATATGCTCCGGAGTGGGGATATATTCTGCCCATAGATTTGCCTGCACACCATAAACAAGTTTTGCCTGTTCTACAGTTAAAGAATCTGAAACCGGATTATATGAATAAACCTTCTCCAATGGCAAATATCCTCCGATGGCTTCCGGCTGAGAATACGGAGCATCCTGATAACTATCCAAATAACAATATTGACCGGGAGTCATAATTGCTTGATGACCGGAACGGACAGCAGCAATACCTCCCTCTTCGCCACGCCATGACATTACAGTAGCATTAGGAGCCAGACCACCTTGAAGAATTTCATCCCAACCCAGCAACTTACGTCCATGTGCATTCAGAAACAGTTCAATACGATGAATCAGATAGCTTTGTAGCTCGTCTACATTAGAAAGATGTTCATCCTGCATCCTTTTCTGACATTTCGGACAAGTCTTCCAAGCCGCCTTACCAGCCTCATCGCCTCCTACATGAATATATTCCGATGGAAAAAGCTCCATTACTTCAGTAAGCACATTTTCTAAGAAAGTGAATGTTTCTTCATTTCCAACACAAAAATCTGCGTTTTTATAAGGTTCACCCGAACAGGAGAGTTGCGGATAAGCAGCCAATACTTCTTCTGAATGAGCAGGCATCTCGATTTCAGGAATGATTGTGATATAATGCTGCTGCGCATATGCAATAATCTCCTTCATGTCATCCTGAGTATAATAACCACCGGAAGCACCGGGCTCATCAAAACGGAGATATTTCCGTCCGCCATTCCACCACTTCTTCCAGTTGGCATCAGTACGCCAGGCGGCAAATTCCGTCAATAAAGGATATTTCTTTATTTCAAGTCTCCATCCTGCCGCATCCGTCAAATGCAAATGCAAACGGTTTAGTTTATAAAATGCCAATGCGTCTATCTGTTTCTTCACAAATTCTTTAGAGAAGAAGTGGCGGGAGACATCCAGCATCATCCCACGATAAGCAAAACGAGGGGTATCCTGTACTTCAACAGAAACTATAAAATAACCCGTGCCCGAAGGCTGAGATAATTGCAACAGTGTCTGAATTCCATAAAACAACCCAGCACCGGAAGAAGCCTGAATCAGAATATGTTCAGGAGTAACGGATAATATATAACTTTCCGGTGACACCAACTGAGGATTCTTTTCTGTTATCAATAAAGACAAGACATTCTGTTTATCTTTCTTTTTCCCTTCCTTAAATTGTACAGGTAATGCAGTTTTCAGATAGTCGCCTAGAAGAATAGCTTCTTCTCCTTGTAAGTTTGTATAAAGCTTTGTTTTTTCAGAGAGTAAAAAAGAGCCCGTACCCTGTTCCATCTTTAAGGGAACAGGAATTACGGACTGTGCATTAATGGGATGTGCACAAAGACACATCCCGATTACCCATAAGAAAAGACAAACTTTAGTGTATCTCTTTCTTATATTCATTAATTAATTGTGATTTCGTCTACAAATAAAAAGCCTGGATAACTCTTACCACCATGCCATTCCGGAATACTTTTCTCGGGTGAAGCTATAACTTTCACATATTGTGCAGTTACAGGTGTAAATGTTAGTTTATGGTCATAAACACCATTTTTATCAGTTTCCTTCATTGCAGGATAAGCTTCAGATGCCACTTTCGTGAAGTTTGTGCCGTCTTCTGAAACTTCTACAGAGAGTCCTCTTGTATCAAAAACCCAATCTCCCTTCTCTACGCAAGTAGAAATGGCAACGCTTGAAATCTCTGTTGGTTGTTTGAGATCAATAGTCACATCCATATCATTTCCTCTAAATGCAATCCAGCGTCCGGTTTTATAGTTACCATTTCCTTTCAAGCCATCTACCAACGTAGAGACACCTTTGAACTCATATTGTTTATTCACCGGCTGATTAGCAACAATCGGCTTCATGCTTGATTTACTGAAATCGATTTTCTCAGAAACGACACGACTATTTCCAGTAGGGCGAATAGCTATAGCCGAGAAGTCTGCATTTTCCTTAATCTTCAAAGCGCCATCATAAACGGGAGAAGTACTAGTCGGCTCTGTACCATCTAGCGTGTAGTGGATTGGCGCATTGTCAATTGTAGTAAGTGTAATGTCTAAAGTACCATCAGCCGGATTCGGAGTAAATTCTGCTTTTACGTCAAATACGTGCTTTGCATAATTATATCCTTCTGCATCATACCACTTAATCAGTCGTGGAAGACGAGACAAGAAATCTTCGTAGTTCTTCTTATCAGGTGTTGACCACTGGACTTCACACAAAGCAGCCCAACGAGGCAAGACCATATATTGAGCATGAGAGAAAGTAGCAATATATTCTGTCCAGAGATTAGCCTGTACACCTTTTATATACTGCTGTTCTTCCGGAGTAAGGGAAGCCGGCATCGGCTCATAGCTGTACACCCTTTCCATCGGCAAATAACCTCCGATACCGAAAGGTTCATTCTCAGTATCTTTAGCCTGATAATAATCAAAATACAGATAAGTGTTCGGGGTCATGATCACATCATGTTTCTGCTTGGCAGCTTCAATACCTCCACTTTCGCCACGCCATGACATAACTGTTGCATTAGGAGCAAGTCCGCCTTCGAGAATCTCATCCCAACCGATAATCTGACGTCCGTGATCGTTCAGGAACTTCTCTATATGATTGATAACGAAACTCTGCAAACGTTCTTCCTTACTATGATTCTTATCCGATTTCAAGCCCAACGCTTTGATACGTGCCTGACATTTCGGACATTTCTCCCATCTTACCTTCGGACATTCGTCACCACCTACATGGATATACTCTGAAGGGAAGATTTCAATCAATTCGCCATATACATCTTCCAGGAATTTCAGAACCTGATCGTTGCCGGCACAAAGTACATCATCGGCTACTCCCCATTGTCTCCAAACTTCATACGGTCCACCGGTACAACCCAATTCCGGATAAGCGGCAAGGGCAGCCAGCATGTGTCCCGGAAGGTCAATCTCAGGAACAACAGTGATATAACGTTCTGCGGCATAATCTACAATTTCCTTAGCCTGTTCCTGTGTATAGAATCCACCATAGGGTGTATTGTCATATTCACCGGAGTTACGTCCGATGACCGTTCCCGATCTTTGAGAACCTATTTCCGTCAACTTCGGATATTTCTTGATTTCCAGACGCCATCCCTGATCGTCAGTGATATGCCAGTGCAAACGGTTCATGTTGTGTAAAGCCAGCATATCAATATAAGTCTTCACTTCATCAATTGTGAAGAAATGACGACTAACATCGAAATGTGCACCACGATAACCGAAACGAGGAGCATCCTTAATTTCAACAGCAGGCAATGCTACATCAGCACCCAAAGCAATAGGCAATGATTTACGCAAAGTCTGAATACCATAGAAAACTCCGGCTTCTGTAGGGGCAGTTATCGTGACACCTTGATCGGTGACTTTCAACTGATAAGATTCAGGGTTTTCTACTTCTGAGCCTAACGCCAGCACTATAGCATTTTTACCTTCAGTTCCGGCTTCAATCGAAAAGTCTTTTCCGGTTGCAGTCTTCAGATAATCAGCCAAAAATTGCGCATTACGCTGCATCTTCTCATTTCCTTCCGGATAAAGGATTTTCACACCGCTTTTCAAAATAAAGGGGTTTACTTGCGATGTTACAATTTCTTGTGGCAATGGGATAATCTGATAATTGGCTTCTTCTTGTACCGAGCCACAAGAGCTCATCAGTCCTGCCAGTGCCACACATCCTGTTAATTTTAGGAGTTGTTTCATAAAATAAAAATTAGGTGTTAGTAGTTAATAAATTAGTTTTATTTATAGGTTTCTCGAATATGCTTGATATTGACAGGTAATTCTTCTCCCTTCTTTATCCGGGGAGAAGTGATAATTACTTTCTTACGTTCTCCGGGTAAGAGATCAAAGAAGTTGTCACTGTAACGGGCTCCTTGCAATGGAGTCTCAATAAAAATATCTTTTGCCAACATTGATGAAAAGAGAGTCAATTCACATTTACCATCCGTCTGCTTCATTTGATAGGATACTGATGTCGGAGGAAGTTGCAAATCTTTCGTCTTTCTGAAAAAATGGACGCTCTCAGCCACCTGATGTCCCGATTTATCTTTGAGTATCAATTTCAAGAAGCTACGTCGGCAGTCTTCGGGAGTCAGCCAGCCATCCAGTTTTGCACGATAAACACATTTTGAAGTATTTGCCGGAACTTCCAACAAATGTACTTGTATCTTCTTACCCAGCGTTTTTCCATCAAAATCCACGACTTTCATTTCCAATGTCATTTGCTCCATTGTATCAAGCCGGTCTGAGATCAGATAAACACTCAAACTGTCATTCTGCTGTATAGGATTGATCAAGACCGGTGCAAAAGCACGCTTTGCCTGATAATGTAATGCCTTCCAATTACCATAATAATCAATACTTGACCAGGATACTACCGGCCAACTGTCGTTCAACTGCCAATACAATGTCCCCATACAATAAGGACGATTGCGTCTGTGAGCTTCCAGTCCATGCCGCATCCCCTGTCCTTGCAAGACTAATCCGACATACACAAAATCCTCGAAACTTTCGGGAATAATATAATCACGTTCCATATAAGTACGGATCAACGAATTACCAATACTACTCTTCTGATGCGCATTCATCACTTCAGACTCAATCTGATAATCTTCAGGAGCAGCAAAAGCAGCAATGGTTTTCATTTCCGGAAATGACTGGAAACCAAATTCACTCATAAAACGCGGCAAATCGGTATCTAAAGACTCAAATGGCTTCTTTCCGTACCAGACTCCCCAATTATGACTGTCTCCTGTCCCCCATGACTCCGGACGCCCCCAGTTAGCGAGATAAGGCGAACTGTGCACATAAAAACGATCCGAATCAAATTCTTTAACCATTGAAGGCAACAGCTCACGGAACAGTTTATCATAACCATGCATTAATCCTTGATAAACCTCCGGAGTAAACTTCTTCTCAAAACCCCAATATTTCAGAGCTTCCAGTATTTCATTATTACCACACCACATCGCCAAAGAGGCATGATTCCGAAGACGGCGAATATTGTAAACAGCCTCCGCCTCTACCCGTTTCAGGAAAGTAGGATCGGATGGATAAGGAGTACACGCAAACATAAAATCCTGCCAGACAAGTATCCCGTTCTCATCGGCAAGGTCATAGAAAAGATTATTCTCATATGTCCCACCGCCCCATATACGAACCATATTCATATTGGCCTCCTTCATGTCACGGAACAAAGTCTGATAGCGTTCCGTAGTAACATTAGGCAGCAGTGCATCCTGAGGAATATAATTAGCTCCTTTGGCAAACATCGGTATGCCATTGACTTCAAAATAAAAAGATTCTCCGTCCTTATCTTTTTCATTTACCACACGAATCGTTCGTAAACCAATCCGATGAGATTGTTCCGCAACAATCCGATCTCCACAAGCTATCTGAGCCGAGAAATCATACAGAGTCGGAGTTCCCCAACCATTTGGCATCCATCGTACAGGGTTCGTCACTTCAGCAGGAAGAGTGATATGATTTATCCCGGGTTGAAGTGTCACCTGCTGTTTTACTTCTGTAACGGTAGTTCCATTCAACGATACATTGACCCTTACTTCAGCCGGAATTTTCTGAGGAACGATCTGGTTTACAATCAGTTCATTAGACAGACGAGCGTTTTCATCTGTCAGCAATAATTGTCTGACATGGTAGTCAGATATGGTAGCTATGTCGTAAAAACGAAGAGTAACCGGGCGCCAGACACCACTTGTCACCATTCGGATGCCCCAGTCCCAACCGTAACTATACGGAGCCTTACGGCTGAACACACTAAGATGTTTCTCGTGATGATCGTTATCCGCCGGATAATTGAAGCCATTGGAAGCATATTGTGGCAACGTTTGCCGAATAGGTGAATGGAAATAAATATATAAGTGATTCTCGCCCTTCCGCAACACAGATTTTACAGGAAGTGTATACCCCACAAACATATTATCAGCCTTCAGCAGTAATGAGCCGTTGAGATATACGTCTGCATAGGTATCAAGACCTTCAAAAATAAGTTGGATTCCGTCACGATTCAATTGCTCTTCGGAGACTATAAAGGAGGTTCTATATTCCCAGTCCTCATTCTCCACCCATTGAATTTTCTTTTCATTCATCCCATAAAAAGGATTCGGCAGTAATTCATGACTGATCAGGTCCTGATGAACCGTACCAGGAACCGTGGCTCGCATCCACTTTTCAGTCCCTGATTGAGAAAATTCCCAACCGGTATCCAGTAGCATGACTTCCGAAGTGTCATTACCTTGAGCATAAACCATACTACAGCAACATAGCAATCCACATGCTATCGGGGCTATCTTTCCTGTCAAATTTAAGATCATAGTGGGGGCATTAGATATTAACGGAGTAAAGATATTGCTTTTTTGTTAAATATTTCCTATTGAAGCTACAAAATATCTCATTTCATCGAAAATTCGGCACGAAATGTCGAAGCAGGCAGTCCTTCCCGATTGATCAGATTAGCCCGCGTAAAAGGTTGCCAGCCATAACGTACATAGCGGGGATTTGGCACTTCTTTACTATACACCTTCACCTGGTCTCCTACAACCTCAGCCGTTGCCGGATAATAGATACCATCATATTCCGCTACTTCAAAGCATTGTAAAGGCTTTCCGTCTGAACTCCGCATCCCTTTTCCATAATCAAAAGATAAAAAGACTTTCCCACCGCGAACGTTTGCACCACGAAATAAAGGACCGGAAGGAATGACATTTTTCTGATACGTTTTATTCAAAGCCCCTCGCGCCAAACGCTCTCCCACAGGTTTCTTACAGATAGGATGCACATCCAGAGAATCACCATGATCGCTGGATACAGCCATTCCGATATGAGAAATTTCATTCAACATTCTACGCTGACTCTCACGGAACCAAGGCCAGGAAGGGCGATTCAAACTGGATAATTGTACATAATAAAAAGGCAGGCAGGCATCATTCCAATTCTTCCGCCAACTATTCACGAGCAGTTTAAATAATTTTTCATGAGCTTCCCAATTATGTGCATTCGATTCTCCCTGATACCAGATTACTCCTCGTATCGGATACTGTTCCAAAGGCCGAATCCCCGACTCATATAAATAACAAGGCTCATACGGATGCCTCTGCTGGCTATTTGCTGACTTTTTTATATTCAAAGCAGCCCGTCCGCGCACCCATTCCTGAATAAAATCATTTTTAGTCCAGTCTTTTAAAATGGCGGGAAACTGATATTCCAAACTAGCTCTATCTACCCAGGCTTCTGTAGGTGATCCTCCAACGGCATTGCAAATCAATCCAACCGGAACATTCAGACTATCTCTTAGCATCTTACCAAAATAGTATGCAATTGCCGAGAAATCAGAAGCTGTCGCCGGAGTACAATTTTTCCATTCCGTATCCTTATAATATTGGAGATGATTCAACGAATCAAGTACGTTCGCCTCCCATTCGACGGCATTTGTGCGCCAACGTGCTTTCATATCATACAAACGAAGTTGCTGATCTACGGCACGTGGAATATCGGCTCGGGCAGTCGAAGCCTGTTTCAGCATAAACTCCATATTTGACTGACCGGAACAAAGCCAGACTTCACCCGCTAACACATTTTGATATTGAAAACCCGTCTCATCCGTTGAGATCTTTAAGGTATAAGGACCACCCGCCTTTAAAGGAGGCAGCGTTACCGACCATTTTCCATTCAGACCTGCTTTTGTTTTCATTTGCCGATCGGCTATGCTTACAGTAACCCGGTCCCCGGCATTGGCAATTCCTTGAACCGTCAACGGAACATCCCGTTGCAATACCATATTGTCTGTATAAAGCAACGACATTTTCAGTCCGCCATAATCTCCGGTAATGGCGGAATATACGGTCTGAGCCATAATAAACGCTCCTTCGGGATCAGGGTGTACGGCGTCCGTCAATATGAAAGGGTATGGATACAACGGCTCATGAAAGTCGATCAACTGTACTCCGGTATAGCGTGCCACATTCTCAATAGCCAATTGTATTTCTCCATGCCAGTCACGTGTCCCTGACAGGAAACGAGGATGCCGATCGGCAATAGGCGTAAGTCTGGCAATCATAATCCGGACTTTAGAATTAGCCGCCCGAAAAGAATCGATCAATTCAATGTAATCTTTCACAAAGAAATCACGATAATCGGGCCAATCACGGGGATCTGTATCATTGATGCCCAAATGAATAACCACAATATCTCCGGCGAAGTCGATCGCTCTGCGAAACTCATCTTGCTGCATATAAGGCCGGTGCCCTTTATTCAACAAGGTAGCACCCGATTTGCCGAAGTTTTCGACTTGATAAGACTCTCCCAACATCTTCTGTAATTGCGCCGGATACGATTGTGTAGTCCGGTCGGGCAATCCATAACCATAGGTGATACTATTCCCGATGCAGGCAACTTTAATACGATTTTCCTGTGCACTCGCTGCTGTAATAAACAAGATGGAAACAACAATCAATAATACATTTTTCATCATATAAAAGTCAATTACATTTTCTTTTCCGGAGAATAGATCAGCCCTTCTACGGCCTTATCGCCGTCAGGAGTCACAAATACTACAGTAAACATCCATTTAACCAATCGTACTTCATTCGTTGAGAATTTGCCGACAGGCAGTTTCAGCAATACCTTATTCCAGCCTTTATGCAAATGAACCCGTAGTGGCGGACGTGCCACACAATTCTCATTACCTAAGGCTGTTTCCGAGCTTTTCACGAGATGAGTAGCAGACCATACCGGGGGCAGTATTTCCTGATCATTAATCCAAATACGGCTTTCTTTATAATCCCACTTTCCCGGCAATGGCGGCAGGTCATTCTCTGAACGTCCATAATTCTGAAATTCAGCCCATAAGCCTACTTCCTGTGTTTTAGAAGAATAGACATACGTGTAAGCATAAGCAGTATGATTCTCCTGTGGATCTTTGTAAAAAGCCGGCACAATCTTACCCCATACGTGCCGAAGATAGATACCGGCTCCTATGGCAGGACGCACTCCATATTGCTTCCCTTCATAGGTATATGAATCTTTCAGCTCTTCTTCCGGTGGAAAAACTTTAGTCAGATCCCCCTCATTCGGAAAAGCATCTGTAATGTTCCATTTTACATGAGTCTGTTTGACATAGGCAAATGGATACCCTTTAAACAGATGCTCTTTATACCATAACATACGACTTTCGAAGTCCTCAAAATTACGAAAGACCTCAGAGTTTTCATCTACAGGAAGAATTGTTCCCTGCTTATCGAAATATTCAGTTCCTCCTCCCCGCCATGAACGCTCTGCGATAGCCAGCATATTCGGATAAAAGTTATTTTCCAGAACCATATTCCACTCTTTGTCGATTAAACGATCATTCCAGATACCCATAATGACTCCGGCAAGATCATCACTTCCCATATCTGCATTATAAATCCGACTATTATATAGAGCAATTATATCGCCGAACGTATCAAAATGATTCAAATAATGGAAACGGGAGTCAATAGCGGGAATACCTTGTTGGGCTTTGCCACGATAACTCCAAAGCTGCATCATGTCGATCTCACCTGTCTTATACTTCCATCCGGGATTCCAGGAAATCACTTTTTTCCCTTTATCACGGATATAAGCCACCATTTCGGGCACAAACTGCGGATTGGTAAAATGCACTTCATCTGTTCCAATATGGAGATATGGAACATCAAACGTTTCACAAATCTCATCCAGCAGGAGTTTCAGGATTTTCATTCCTTCCGGACTTTGCATATCATGACGGAAAGTACGGATAAATGCCGCACTATGTCCGGGCATATCAATCTCCGGAATCAACAGTACCTGATGAGCTTTACAGAACTTGGTCAACTCTCTCGCTTCCTCCAACGTGTAATATTTACCCGCCATACGAGTCATATTCGCACTATCATTCAACATCGGAAAGATTTTACTTTCCAGACGCCATGCCTGATTTTCCGTCAAGTGCCAATGAAAGGTATTGATTTTAAATCGGGATAATATGGCTATCTCACGTTTCAACTCCTCCAAAGACAAGTAGCTACGCCCTACATCCTGCATGAAACCCCGAATCCTGAAAGCCGGCCAATCAGTGATAGTACCACATTGCAGTCGGATTTTCTTTCCCTTTTCTTCTTTTAGTTGATATAACGTTTGCATCGCCCAATATACTCCACGCTCTGCTACAGCCTCCACAGTAATTGCCTTTGGAGTAATAGTCAGACGATAAGCCTCATCCTGATTGACAGGTACGTTGTCAATCGCATCAACCAATTTTATATTGATAGAGGATGCCGACTGATCAGTCAGAGTACCTCCCATTTCCGTCACAAGCTGCTTCCATTCCTGCGAAAGCACAGGAGTGGAAAGCTGCATTTTCCCCATGACAAAATATCCTTTTGCAAGCACACATTGCTGAGGTTGGGGAAGCAGACGCAAATGATCTGCCCCCAATATATATAAGGTATGGAATAAAAATGCAATCCCCAAAAAGATTCGAAGACTTTTCATCGAATCAAATCTTTCAGTTTTACAGCTTGAAATGTCATGTGGGCTGCACTACTCTCATACAAGATACCAATCGTTTCCCGATCAATCATTGTCAGACAGCTATATCCCCAGCCTTCTCCTTCATCCAGCATTAACTGATGTTCGGGAAGCCAGGTCAGCCCATCGTCCAGGCTAGCTTTAATAGTTATATGATTGCGTCCTCTGGTCGTATTCGGATTCGAGAACAAAAGAATATCTTTATCAAGTACATTATCTTCAGCTTCCACATGGATCAAACTAGCCATACATACAGGTTCCTGCAAGGCCTTCCGAGAGGAAGGATGTTCTGTCCATGTCTTGCCCAGATCTTTTGTAATTGCCACAGCACGGCTTCCTCCACGGTTATCCCGCATATTCAGCATCAGCACTCCGGGCTCTATTTCTACTACTTGCGCTTCGGTTGTATTGGTGCGTGCCATGTTGTGCATCTGCCATGTTTTTCCGCGGTCTTTACTATACATGATACCGGCATTAGGTACACGGGTAGAGTCGATAAACTGAGTAGGGAATACTAAAGTTCCATCACTCATTGTTATTCCCCGTCCCGGTCCCTGAAGCAAGAAATACCAAGAAGGGTCTTTTACTTGTTCGGTTATATTAATCGGTTTCGACCAGGTTTTACCGTCATCCGTACTTTTTGCCATCACCAGTTGTGCCGTTTGATATAGATCCATTCCGGGATGAGAACTCCACCAGGCACGTTGATTACCCATTCCGTGTGTCCATGCGGCAACAACCCAAATTGTATTCGTTTGGGTATCTACCAAAATAGAAGGGTCCCCTACTCCATTCTGTGCAGCAGGCAAACCATCGTATTCACCGAACGAAAGAGGAAGGCGCATCTTTTCCCATGTTTTACCGCCATCCGTGCTTCGGCTCAAACCGACATCTACATATTCCTGCAGATCGACACTGCTATTATAACGGACATCATATACGCCAAGCAGCGTTCCTTTATTTGAAGTTACCAATCCGGGAATACGGAAAGAAGCCGAACCGTCATCACCGGCGTGGCGGACCCCCACTGCCATTCGATGAATGATGTCTTTCGGTGACCGTTCTTCACAAATGGCTTCTTTACCATCTATCTTCACTGATTGAAGTTCGGAACTTATTTTAGTGAAAAGAGAAGTCTCCGGCTTCATCTGCAAGCTGATCCAAAAGAAATTAATCCCCGGGAACAACTTATAATGACTCTTCAAAACAACTTTTGCAGAAGGCTGCAAGACTTCCGCACATTTTATCGAATAAGATGGTATTGCTGCCAATGTATTCCCCGGACGGTGACTGGAGATATAATCAACAGGTGCAAATCTGTTCTTTCCTCTATCTTGTAAAGCTTCCGTACCGCCATAATAGAGTTTGACAGCCTGTACATCCGACAGATTGACACTCCTTCCAAAATCCAAAACGATCTCATCCATCATCCGGCTTTCTTTTGCATCTAAACGAAAGTAGAACAATACGTTATCCTGCCGCTCAATTAAAATGGGAATTTGCGTCTGATGTACAAAAACGGTGTCTGAAGCTTTCACAAAGATGGAGCACCCTAACAAGAGAATAAGGGTAAATAAATAATGATTTCTTTTCATAAATGGGGGTATTAGTTAGTTTAACGAAGGCAAAGATAAGATTTTCTCTGCATATATTTAACAGTCAAAGCGACAAACTTGCGTTTTTTACCAAGTTCTCGTAGGACTAGTCAACACTCTGACCACCGTTCTTGCTCTTG
>OWKP01001016.1_pt1 | contig 18937 bp, 21 predicted proteins | sample 1732991 | NCBI WGS metagenome assembly OWKP01 (sample SAMN05065777, study PRJEB22554) | human gut metagenome | biome: ENVO:2100002; feature: ENVO:00000062; material: ENVO:00002003 | host: Homo sapiens | place: USA
GAGTAGGCTCTTCTGGATGCGCCATGGTGACGCTACCCTATGGACAGAATTTTGAAAGGGAAAACGTCACAGTCCCCCCTTGGCGGGAGACAGTGACGTTTTGTGCTTAGTCAGCCGGTATAAATTGCTCGTGAGACTATCGCCGCCTTTGATACTGCAGAGATGGCGTGCCGATGATTAGAGGTAAATTGGTAACTATTGCCAAATAGTTATCCGCTCATATTTTCTATGTAATCCTGCTTTTCAAAAATGCATACGATACCAGTACCATTTCCCGAGGATCTTTTCCGTGTACTCGAAGTTATCTCCATCGGATTCATGCCAGCTCCAACCGCCGCCGTCAGATTGAAAGCTCATGCTTGTCCCCTGGAACCCGAACGGAACATCCTCATCGGAGTAATAAAAGCCTTCATAGACGGTTTCTGAACCGAATCCGCTGCTGAATGTGGAAAACTCAATCATCCCGCATTCAGGATAATAACGAACATCTCTCCTCTTGTATCGGTCATCAGGGATAGCCCCTGTCTGAATAACTTCTGCAGCGAATTCTTCAAGATGCGTATAGTTGCATCGGACATACAGGTAGGTTCCAAGTTTGGAGGCCTTTCCCGATATGATCAGCATTGCAAAAATAAGGCAAAGACACAGAAGGATGATTTTTCCTCTTTGAGCTTTCACGTAGTATCTCCTCTCTGTAGCTTTTTCGCGGGTAACTGCTTTAATACCTCATACCCCTTATATACGACATACACCACCGCTTGACATATAAACAGCCACATCGAAGCAAAGGCTAAAATCGAGGAAATTATCATTATCTGCGACACATTGACCTGCCACAGAAGTTCTCCAACTCCCCATAGGATCAGCGAAAGCAGCATCATTCTGCGGTAACGCCACTTGTCCTTTTTCTCCGTATACAGCCGCCACGCAGAAAACGCAAGCAGTAGGATGATCGTTCCCCCAAAGATGGGGACGATCCATCGTTCATCTGACTGCAATGAGAAAAGCACGGAAAAGGTTTTGAATATCACAGGATACTTCATGTTCGTTCCTCCTAACTTATTGTAACGCTGCGAACTGAAAAGGCTTACTGGAATCGATATGGCAAGAACTTCGTTTAATATTCGCTTACTCGTTCGGCGAGATCACGGTCTAACCGGTTGCATAGATATGGGAGATAATAAAGTCTTGCTGTGCAATAAGAGACTGATAGGCTTCTGCCAGCATAGGATCTGATTCGCTATATTCGACATCACTCGGTGTTCTGAGCAGATAGGTATAGTTTTCCGTTTGCGCGACGACAACGCTGTGCCCTGCAATGACCGGCGGGTTGTCCTCGCTCCATTCGCCGGGGTAGCAGTCAATAAAGAAAAGAATGCCGCCCTCGCCGTTATCATGGGTTGGCTTGTGATAAAAGGTGATACAATTTCCCCCGTTTTGGTGGTGAAGGCCATATTCTTCTTCAACTTCAACTTGCCCCATCCAATTCAGCGGCATCTCCATAGAAAAACCCAGCTGATTATTCACATAGAGAATTGAGGATGGTTCCTCTGCCGATGCAGACTGATTTGGGATGGTATCCCCTCCGTTTGTTTGATCCTGTACTTCGTTTTTTCCCGAGCATCCGCTCAAATAGAATGTGAGTACCAGAAGCATGACGATCCCTACAGAAAAGAGCAGAGAATTCTTTTGCTTCAATGCTTTTAGGTAATGTTTCATTTGCAATCTCCATATAATCACTGCTTTCAAAATAGCATGAGCTAAAGGGCTTACTGGAACCGGTAGCCTTGCGTGGTCAGCGCACTGAGATAGGCCAGGTATATTTCGCGCTGATCAAAATAGATAAGCTCACTATTATCCACCTCATGAAATGAGACGATTTTCTCCGCCTCATCTACCCACACCGAATACTCCTTCATATGTCCCTCCCGATCTTGTTATGGTATTTCGCTTCAAGACACTTTACAGCGAAACTTCCGTAAAACGCCGATGCCTTCTTACGCAGGTGTCATCGTCAGCGTATAGTTTGCGGTGCGGATCACGATCTGCGTTACGATGCTTTTCGCCGTGTCGACGCTGAGCTCGGCGGTGTAGCCGGTGAAGCTGTCCTCCGCATAGGAGACATGCAGCGTCCAGGTCTCCGCACTGCCCACAGCGGCGGTGCGCTTGAAATCCGTGATGTGTTTGCTGCGCGCACCTGTGAACTGGCAGTCAAGGAAGCATTTGCCGATGTAGCTATTCTCCGCCCATACAGCCACCTCGGCATAAATCGGATAGCCAACATCACCTAGTTCCGGGCTGTTGCCGGAGATGCCAATCTGTTCATCGCTTGCAAAACCGCCCTTGACAGCATAGTAATTTGCAAAATAACTGACACCGTTATCAAAGAACGGGAACGGCTCGGCAGTAAATTTCACGGTGGTGACATCCGGTGTGCTGCTGACGTCGAGCGCGGCGTCGAAACCCGTCTTCTTGCCGCCGCCTTCAAGCATGCCGCGGTATTTGCCGCCCGTGGCGTAGCTGCTGTTGAGGATCGTGAGTGCCTTGTCGAGCGCGGCGTCGCCAGTTCCCGGTTCAACTGGAGCAGGGGCCGGGGCTGAACTGGTATCGATACGCAATCCATTCACAGCATCCCACTGGTAGCTCCAGCCGAAAGAGTCGACTGCATAAGCCCATGTGAGCGGGAAATAGGTGATTCCGTTGTAATTGAAAATGGGATACTTTTCTTCCTTGTTATTGATCTGTGCGCCGTTAACGCTGATCTTATAGCTGGGAAGCGCAACAGAAACGCTGCCGCTTTGCTTTTTTCCCGTCTCGGCAACATAAGCCGTGCGCGCGCCGCCGGCTGTGATATCCAGTGTCTTGCTTCCACCGTTCCAGTCAGTGCTCACACCCATGAATCGGCTGAGATGATATGTCATGGGAAAGTAAGTGATGTTGCTGTAAATCAGAAGCGGATACTTGGCCGTTTTATTATCAATGACCTGACCGTTGAGCGTTACCTTACCGGTAACAACACTTGCGCGCATTGCCGCCTCAGCGGTTGGAATGGCACTTAAGGCCACCGTAACGCAGCATACTATTGCAAGTAAAGACTGAATAATTCTCTTCTTCATGATTGAACCTCCTTGTTGTATAGATATATTTTGACAATTAATCCTCTTGACATATTTCCTGTAATACTGTTCGTAACTTGCTTTTTAGTACTTAACAAGTTTTCAATCATTGTTGGACCTCGATTTTTACTTTTACAAAACACCCCCTTTCGTCGTTCGTCGAATTGATTTTGCTGCTTTATAAATGCATCAGGCGGTCGATTTCTTACATAATTTTTGCTTTTTGACATTTCAGCCAATTAGAGCATTGCCCCTTTGTGCAAAGTTTCAACTTGTGTTCTGGGACTTGTTTTATCTGCCAAACGATGCTTATAATCATTTCGCGGGGTATCTCGCCTCGTGAGGAGGTTATCCATGCTATCGTACTTACTCGCTGCGCTGGAAAGCGAAGAAGATAAGCGCAGATTTACAGAATTATACGAAGAAAATCATGTGCGTGCCGAGCAGACGGCGCTCCGTATTTTGAGAGATCCTCACGATGCCGAAGATGCCGTGCAGAACGCTTTTTTGCAGGTGATCCATCATTTTGATGAGATTTCCGAAATTCCTTGTAAGAAATTAGGCTTCTGGATCATCTCTATAGTGAAAAACGAAGCACTTATGATTCTGAGGCGCAAACAGAAGGAGCTGCCGCAAGAGAATTGGGATACTTTTTCGGCAGATGTCAGCGATCCAACAAGCTATAACGAGCTTGTCCGGCTATTTTCTCAGCTTCCCACCACCTATCGGGCGGCGCTGGAAATGCGGCTGATCAACGGCTACTCCGGCAAGGAAATTGCACAGCATCTTGGTATCTCAGAGTCTGCGGTCAACACGCGCATTTCCCGTGGCCGCGCGCTGCTTCGTGAGATTGCAGTCAAGGAGGGATTTCACATATGACAGAGCAGGAACTCGACCTTTTCATGCGTAACGTGCTGTTGGATGCCATTGCAATGGACGAGGAAACTCAAATAGAGACGATCCCGTATACGCCATCGCTGCATCATCAGAAGCAGATCAAGGCGATGCTCAAGAACCCTCTGCGCTGGGCGCGTGATCGAAAGCAGCCTGTCTGGAAAAGAGCCTTAAAGCGGGTCGCTGTCATATTGCTGGTGATCTCGCTTGCATTCGGCAGTTTGATGGTCGTTAGTCCAACTGCTCGCGCGACATTTATCCGCTGGGTCACAGAATGGTATGAGACGCATGTGACATACCGTTATGCGGGTGATGATATGGTCGGCGATCTTCCAGAGTATACCATTACTGAATTACCGGAGGGATATGTTGAAAACCAAGAAGAACGAATAGCTACCCAAATACAGGTGTCGATTTTATACCAGAGTGACACCGGCTATCCGATTACACTTCATTATATTTATATTCAACAGGGCGCAGCTTCGCAATTTGTTTTAGATAGCACAGATGAAGTTGTGATAGATAATATAAATGGATATGAAGCTTATATTTTTGTTGCTACAGACCAGGAAAATGATAGCAATGCTATTACATGGATTGACACTCAAAGTAACATTCAGTTTACTATTCAAGCGCAGATGAGTGCAGATGACCTTGTGCATATGGCTGAGAGCGTTTCTTTGGATAATTTGCCGGAAATTGAATGATTGTTTCTTTTTTGTAAGAAAGGCACCTTCTTTTTCATCTATTTGTCAGAAAGTGCGGATTCTTGACAAATAGTAATTGCCGTTTTTCATAGGTCCTGTAAAGAACATTGCGCAAATTGTAAAAAGTGGTGGCGAAAATGCGATTGAATTCTTCAAAAAAATTTTTAGAATCTACTACTGTTCAAGTTTTGACTATTACCCTATGTGTGTTTGCAATTGTTGCTCTGCTTCTTCGCCTGAGATTGCATCAGACAATGCTCAGCGTAGTTACAACATCGTACGCTTCCATAGATGAAACCAGAGCACACATAGAAGGGCAAATATGGTTGCCAGACTTGCGGCAACGCGATGTCGAGAATTATTGCGCGGGTTTTGTCTATACGGATGAGAGTAAAACAACATTAGACCATATTTCTGCGCGGTACGAACTTCAGGGTGGCTGTGTATTGCGTTTCCTTGCAGATTATGACCGTACGATAGACTTGATTATAGACGATAGCAATGATTTGCAATTTTTGGAATGTGATAATCGTTGCATTTATTACAGGCAGGATAGTAGCTCACGGACTGATTTCTATTTCGCGTACTTCAGCGAGAATGACATTTACTATGAACTTATGCTGTCAGTGCCAATTGGTACTTTATCTTCTGATGATGCGATGGGAATGTTGTTTCGAATAGCGTCTCCCTGACCTTTTAAGGAGAGTAAGTCCAAAACGAGTCGTATTCGAGCAAGTGGATGGCTGTTTAATTAAGATTAATTAAGAGGCTTATATTGGTAAAAATGCAAGTGTTGCTGATACTTCGCAAAGGAAAAAAGTACACTAAATATCATTACAACACTTTCTGCAGAGGATAATAAAATGGTAAAATGAATGATATAGAGGGTTGAGATGGGCTTAAAGATTCATGATTTTTGTGCGGTGCGGATACGCTGTCTTGTGATTGTGAAGATAATCTGCCTGATATTTTTTGCCGCAGGTTGTACAGGAAAGACTGTGGAGGGAGTCAAGGAAGATTTTCCGTTTGAAACCGTCCAGCTTGCGTCAGAATATGGTACGCTGTATATACAAGCGTCCTCATACTCCGAGGAGATTGGCAAAGAGATTCTTCAGCAGTTTGACACCGATGTGGAAACTGCCGTGCAGCGGACTGGCTGCGGTGGAGCAGATGTCTTGCTCTGCATTGTGGATTCAGCGACCGCAAGCTATTACGCGGATGCGGACGAGTGGTATTGTTCTGCTCAGCAGATACAAAGCGGCGCCTACCGCAAGAGGCTTTTGGAAGAGCTTTACGATTTGCATGATTACGGCACGCTTGTCGGACTGGCCCGTGCTGTTTATGATCCTGAAAGCACGGGTGCCGATTTCAAAGCGTACTACGCAGATGAGGACCACCTATCTGTGCTTTCTCTGTTTGCGGCATATTTTATAGACGACTTCACCAATAGAGAAACTGTGGAAATGGCAGAGTGCACAGCAGGGGAGTTTGTCGGATATTTGCTGGAAAACGGCGGTTTAGATCGTGTGATTGCTTCGCCGTTTTCCGAGAGTGACCGCAATGAATGGTTACGTACGATCGATGTTGCAGCCGAATACCGTAACCTCTACGGTACGGAATTCCTCAAAGATGCGATTTATCGGGAAAACTATCGGTATCCGCTAATTATGCGTCACGGCGTTCATCAGTATAACTTTCTCCCCCTGCGCAGCTTTGCAACGCCTGTGGAAGTCTGGAAAGCATTGTCGCAGTATGCGGAGGGAATGCAAACATTGTGGGATCATCTTGCTGAATATGCACCGTCCACTTGTGAACGCATTCGCACACAATGGGCGCTGCCGATGACGACGAGTTTTACCGCTGTAGGGGAAAGTCAGGAAAAGCATGGCGGCATTGTGACGGTTGCCCGCCCAATGGACTGGTTGCACGAAACTATACATTTTCTTCTGGAGCGCGAGACGGGAAAGGACCCTGCATGGACGCAGGAGGGAATGACAACATATCTTTCTAGCTTGACTGGACAGACATTTGATGGCGACAATTATTACGCGCTGCTAACGCTGGACTACAGCAAAATAGCGGATAGTCCGAGTAAGACCATCGCACTCCAGTTGGTCGAGTATTATCACACGCACTGGCTTCAGGAGAGCTATAATCCGTTGACATATTACCGCGCGCTGGGATTATTCCGCGAGGCGGCGGAGGAGGCTGGAGCGGAGGATTTCCGCCCCATCGTTGTCTCTTGTGGCGAGCGGCGGAATGAACTTTCCGGAGGAAACTTCACCGAAGAGAACGGCAATGAACTATCCTATTATCAGGCGATGCTCGTCGTTGACTATCTAGTTGAGCAGCATGGACTTGATGCTGTGCTTGAAGCCTTTTTTGAGGATGAAGATTTTCCTGAAAGCTTTGGCCTAACATATCAAGAGGCTCTGCATGCGGCTGAAACGTCTTTTAGTTAAAAATAGGAAAATAAAAATGCCTGCAATAAGTAGGGTGCACTTATCTCAGATGCTAATGCCGCTTGTATTGACTGCTAAATGCAGAAGATATTAGCGCCTAATTGCTCACTGAAAGTGAAAACGCGCGTTGGTGAAAGATCTCAATCTTTATGAATTCTTCCATATTCGGTCAGATCAAATTACAGGCGGGAACATCCTTGCAAGATGTTCCCGCCCTCTTGTACCCATTTCCGCTGCACGACATTACACCTCAATTTTACAGTCGTGCTGACTGACATCCATTCGCTGCAGCCGACATTGACAGGATTTCTTTCAAAATTGGTCGGCTGCATTAAGCCTTGCGGGCACGGGAGGGAAAGGTTATTTAATTATTTGGCAAATAGAAATCAGTTTCCTCTACACCGTCCCATTCGCCGAGGAGCTGCATATCTGCCTGATTCGGCGTGGTAAAGGCATCAAAACGCCAGCCTGCGTCAGTATAGATCAGAGTGACCGGATAGGTGCGCGTGTACTCATAGCTTGTTTCCAGCCGCTTGTCGCGCTCATCATCGGTTTCGTCCCAGCGTGGATAGGGATAAGAGTAGTGCGCCGTCACCGTGAAGTCGATACGATCATCCGTCCGTGCAGTCAGAGTAAATTCGTCGGGAATGTTGCTGTTGTAATATTGGTCTCCGTAGGCACAGTCGAGGATAAAAAGCCGACCGTCGTGCTCAATGTAAATCGGTGCGTTGCCGTCGTCATTGCAGGTAGACCAGAACGTATCGGTGAACAGCGCGTGGACTACTCGGTCAAAGTCAGCCCAGGACTGCCAACGGCTGTGGGAGCTGATGTAGGTATAGTCGGAGCCATCCGGCGTGTACTCGTCGTACTCGGTTTGGCAATTTGCGGCAGGGAAGGCGTCATCGATGCCGGTCGTCTCGCCGTCAAACATTGCGCTGTAGAGCGCAAACGCCTGCCTGTAAAGTGTTTGCTGTTCCGCCGTCAGAAAATCCGGCGCGGCGCGAAGCCGCGCAGCATCATCCAGCGGAAGGTCGGTATCGGTCAAATAATAATCTGTGGGCTTCGATTGATCGGATGTATCCGGCTTTGCTGTGCAGCCTGCAAGCAGCAGGAGCAATACCGCAAGCGCGGTGGGAAATAGACGTTTCATCATGGTGCTTGTCCTCTTGATGTTAGATTTGAGCATGGCCCTTGCACTTTTTATTCTGGGATATATACTTCCGCAGGACGTCCATGCCATAGATTCTCCCAGCCGGAGGTCCCGTCCTGATAATAAATGGTGACATTTTCGGTGGAATCAAATACATAATTGGCTTGCTGCGGTGCATCGCCCTTGAAGTAGACCGCACGCAAGTTTGGACAGTCGCAAAAAGCACAGTTGCGCAGGAGTGTAACGCTGGAAGGGATCGTCACCGTCTCCAACGAAGTGCAGCCGTAAAAGGCGTTGTCCTGAATTTCCGTCACACCATCCGAAATCACCACAGCGGTTATGCTCGTGCAGCCTTCAAACGCTCCGGTCGTACCCGTGACGTTTCCAATCGCGGAAACAGTTTTTCCGTCGATCTGTGAGGGAATCACAATATCTGTTTCAGTACCGATATACCGGCTAATGGTAACTGTGCCATCCTCGTTTTCCGTTATCTCAAAGTTTGCGGCGTCGGTGACAGATCCCTGCGGAGATTCGCCGCTGGCTTTGTTCTCCTGCACATCGGTTGTCATTTCTCTATTTTCTATTGGAGTGGACGGCTGGTCATCGGCTTCCAGCGTGCTCTGTGTGCTGCTGCATGAACTTAATGTCATAAGGAGAGCGGTACTTACGGCGATGACCGAAAGTCTCGAAATTTGGCGCATGATAAAAGGCCTCCTGCATATTCTGAAATAAAAAATTAAGGTGATGGAATGTAGAGAGATCCCGGCAGCACTATCGGAGTGAGCTTTGAAAGATCGAAGCTGTCAGCCAGTTCTTCAAGCAGATCCCGCGTCAAGCCGTCGGTACTTCCCGCCAAAATAGTGATGGTCATAAAGCTGTCCGGCAAATCGCCCAGGATCAATGCTCTTCCGGGGCCAAACGCCAATGTGGCCGATATGCCGTGTGATGTTTGATACTGCCATTCCTGATAACTCATTGCATCGATAACATTGAGTGTAAGGATTTGCTCATTGCACGCAATGTAAGCGGACTATGTGATTTTGACCTGTTCTGCGACGGAGACAAGCTCGTCCGGCGAGAGCTTGAAGCTCCGAAAGTTGATGAGCCAACCGTTTTCTTCATCAATCTGAAAGATGTAGGCCTCTGTACCGGTTTCTCCCGCGCATTCCTGGTCCTCACCCCAGTAAAGCGTAGCATCCTTACCGTAAAGCGTGATGGACTTTGACTCTGCATCGTCAGCAATTTCAAAGCCTCCTACTAAGCCGTCTCTAATGGCCACGACGGTGATTGAAATGATCTCACCGTTGTTGCCGAAAAATGTGGCGCCACTGGCAAAATCGGCCCGGTAGCAGCCTCCCGGATCAAGACGATAGGTCTCTTCCAGCGCCGAGTAGTCGATTTTACCGGCGATATAGGATCCGGCTGGCTCCTCTCCCTCGACACGGAACGTGGCGTGGTCGGAGAAGATTTCAACCAGGACATTCAGCGTGTTCTCACGAAGCGATGGCGAGAACGCCAGCGCCGACGTGAACAAAAGCACGGAGATGAGGGCCGCGACGAGGACGATTCGCAGTACGCAGGAAGGCTTGCGCTTTTTGGACCGTTCATAGGTCAGCGCCTCTTCGATGAACTCATCGTCGATCCCATTCATTGCGCTGGAGAATTTCTGAGCCAATGTCAACAAGCCAAAACACCCCTTTCTGCAAGATGCGTTTGTAATTGCTTACGGATTCGGGAAAGCCGGACAGAGACGTTCTTTTCCGTCAGACCGGTTCGAGCCGCAATTTCTGCATAGCTGTCGGAGAACCAGTAGCGCCGCAGGAAGATCACGCGGTTTTCCTGTGACAAGTCCCTGAGAAAGTCTTCAATGATCGCAATCAACTCTTTTTCCTCGAGAGAGTCTTCAACCGAGACTGAGGAAGAAAGGCAATTTTCCAATTCCTCCATTGTCGAGTCGTAATTGCTGTTTCGCTTGAGAGCTGTATTGGCCCGATAACGCATGATAGAAATATTCCGAACGATCTTGCAGACAAAGACGGACAGCGGATTGGGCCTGTGCGGAGGGATCGCGTTCCAAACGCCGAGATAGGCATCATTCACGCATTCCTCCGCGTCCTGTTGATCCTTCAAAATGCTGCGGGAAAGATTATGGCAAATCGCCCCATATTTGCCGTCCAGCGCTTCGATTGCAAGCTCAGAACGTGCAAAGAACAAATCAATGATCTTGATATCATCCACAAGGAATCACACCCTTCTATTTATTACCTTGCAAATTGGGGTGAACTACTACATCAAAGCAAGAATTTTTATCGGGAATTTTGGAAGATTCCCTGTTCTCCGCTGTCGTATTGCTGTCCCAACATAAAAAGCAATACGACCAGCAAGATCTCATTTCTTTACCCAGACCGGTTTTCGTTCCATTCTATAACAGATGTGCGGGGATATCAAACCCTTGAAGGATTTCGAAATATCTATAGTGTACGTGTATGGTTTGGCACGGAAAACAACCTATAATTTACATTGATGCACCACTTGAAGAGGAGAATGTTTTGCACATAGCTGAAAACATTTATTTGGCTAACTTGTCGAAAGATGAATGGCGCGTTATTTCTTGTAAGAATGTGTTCTCTTTTTACATCTATATATCAGACGTTAAAAGAATTATTGACTTATCCCATCAGCTCCTTTAGTATGGCTATTGATAAAACAAAATGATTTTGCAGTGGAGGCATTCTCATGGAAAGAAGCGGAATAGACAAACTCAAAAAAGCCTGCATAATACTCCCATTGGTTGTTGCGGTCATATTCAATTCCAGTGTTGCAGCTATTGATCGTGAGAATAATTCCAAACTGAGCTGCGGAATAGATTCCTATTATGTGAAAGACATGGTAGCTCAAGATAATCATATGTGGCTTCTTTTGCATGATAACTCGATAGACAAAGATGCAGTAGCCTGTATAAATGAAAAGACGCTTGAATTGCAGGCTTGCTATCGAAGCGGCGAAGATTTAGAAGATGAGATGATCATTCAGAATATGTCTGTCCAACCAAATGGCTCAGTTTGGCTTGACCTATTCTATCCGAAGAATCCAAAGTGTTCGCAATATAGTCTTTTTATTCTTCAAGACAATGTTAATGTAGCTGCGGCCAGTAATGTTGTTCTCTGCGAAAATATTGCCTTATGGGAAAATGGAAGTTCGTTGTGCTACTGGGATAGCGATGAGATTGTCAAATCTGTGGACATTCCTGCTGACACAGAGCCTTATGCGATTTCAGCATTGAATGGCAGGCCATGTTTTGTAGATGCCTATACTGGCAAGGTATTCCTTTTGAATGAACATGGAAAATGGATCAATCAGTACAGTATCCCAGTTAGCGATAATAAGGTTTTGCCCCAAGAATTTGTGAACTTTTACGCTTCCATGACAAGCTGCGGTAACGAGGTGTACTTGTCGTATCTTGTCGGCCCGGAAAAGAGCAATAGTCTGAACAGAGGCGGCCTTGTGAGGCTCAGCGACGGAAAAAGGCTGGGAGACACTGCCGGTTTGATCGTTCATGCCAAGAAGCAAAATGATGATTCTGTGCAGCTTTATATGACCAACGGTTTCTCCGACAATTCCAAGCTGAAAGAGTACCAACAGCTGTCTATTAAATCAGACACAATCACCGAAGCAAGGGCTTTCCAACAAGACGGCGACAATACGGCTATATATTTGCCGGCAGAGTGGCAGTATAGGGACAACCTCGGCCGTCTATGGGGATGGTCAGAGACAATTCGGAATAGTATTACCTGCATTGATACGGATAGCCTTACAGATACCGACAGCAAGTTCAGTGCGTCTACCGACTATTATGGCTTCCTGGACGCGGATGAGTCAGCATGGTATGGAAGTCAGCAACAGGGCGTTATAAAGTCAGTTGTCCAGTTGGGCATTATGAACGGATATACTGACGGTACATTTCACCCTATAGGCAATATCACACTGAGCGAAGCAATTAAAATGGCTGCTGTTGTCCATGCCACATGTAATAACCAGACAATCTCTTTTTCAGCATCAGATGGTGGTAAATGGTATGATGCCTATCTGAACTATTGTGTAAAAAATCGAATTGTCTCGAGCGACGAATATTCCAGCCTCGATGCTTACGCAACACGAGCGCAAATAGCACATATTTTCGCGAAAGCAACATCTGATTTTGCCGTTGTCAACGACGTTGACTATGACTATATTCCTGACGTAAGTGAACGAAGCGAATACGCTGATGAGATACTTGCTCTTTACAGAGCAGGCATCTTGACCGGAGATGAAAGAACCAGAGCATTCAGACCATCTGACACCATTACACGTGCTGAAGCAGCTGCAATAATCTCCAGAGTAGCTTTGCCTACGACGCGAATCAAAATCGTTTAAAATGGGAAATGAAAAATTCTGTACCCTATGCAGAGGCACTGCAATGGAGCATGATCTGGAAAAGTTAGCGGTTACGGCATTGCCTATCTCTGCAAGTCCTATAATGAGGCACGATTTCTGCATAGAATCTTGGAAACATTGTGAGCAAGTGAAATCCGAATTGTTTGCGTTTATGGTTTAAACCATAAATGCCTCGAAGTAAGTTGGGATTCTATCTGTTATTGACACGTATTTTAGAGTCGGTTTGCTATCCTCATCAAATCTTCCATATACCGATACGTCATCGGAGCGCATTCTTGCAGCAACGATATAGCATTGGTATTTCCTGCGTACTTCACCCAGTAGGCAAAGCAGTCTGCGAAGTATTCTCTGGCGTTGGTTTTGGCATAGTCCCGCAGCGGCGCGGCGGCAGCTTCTGCACGAAAGAGCTGTTCATGCTCTGCGGGGAATCCCCGCGTCCAATCGAGAAAATGTCCGAATTCGTGGAGCGTCGCGCTGGCCTCTGAGATGTAGATGGTTTTCTGGCTGTAGTTGGAGGCTCCAATGCAGCTCATGTTCAGCTGCTTGCTGAGTTCGCTGATGTAGTCGAAGTCGATACGGTATGTCCAGCCAGCCACCTCAAAGGTGGCAAGCACCGGCTCCGGCACCTGCCGCAGCGCCAGCAGGTAGTCGTTGATGTTGACGCCTGCCGCGTTTACCAGAGCTACCGGCGCGGGCGGAGCCTCCACGGTGAAGGTTCGGGTCAGAATGGCGTGAAGGAGCATGGCAGCGTCCCTGCGGGTGACGATCTCATTTGCAGTGTTCGCCTCGCCGCAGAGCTGAAGCTCCTTCCCGATGCGGATGCAGTTTTCATGATCGGGCAGCGACACGCCGCCCGCATAGAGTACGCTGTCGTAAACGGGGATCTTGGCTGCGGCAAAGGCGCTTTTGAGCAGCGCTCCCCGACATAGCTGGATATTGGGCGCGGAGAGTGCGGTTTCGTTCAGCCAGCCCTGCCGGTAGGCTTCCACGACGCTGCTTCGACCTACATCCTGCCAGCTGTCACCGATAGTTTCCGCACCATAGGCGCGGCAGAGCATGACAGCCCATTGACTGGTTGTCACCGGCGCATCCGGGGAGAAGCATCCGTTCCCCGCGCCTTGCGTGATCTCATGCTCCGCAAGATACATCACGCTTTCAAAGCAGTCCGCAGTCTCCGGCACGTCATCAAAGCCTGTGTAGGCAGCGAAAGCAGCGGTGGGCAGGATCACTGCCAGGACAAGGGTGCAGACAGCCAACGCTGTTCTTCTAACGATAATCTTCATAAGTTCCTCCATATTCTTGTTCTTTCTCTGTCCTGTATCCTCCGGTAGAGTAGGCTCTTCTGGATGCGCCATGGTGACGCTACCCTATGGACAGAATTTTGAGAGTAAAAACGTCACAGTCCCCCCTTGGCGGGAGGCTGTGACGTTTTATGCTTTGTCAGCCGATATAAATTGCTGGTGAGACTGCCGTTGGCGCGGCGGCGGTTCCGCTTCTCGATGAGCTGCCTGCGCTCAAGATCTGCCAAGGCCCGCTGGACTGTCCGCGGCGAAAGTCCCAATTCACGGGCAATGGTTTTGATCCCCGGCCAGCAGACGCCGGAAACGTTCGCCCGGTCCCGAAGGTAGATATAGACCGCCTTCTCCCGGTGGCTCAGATGCTCCTCGGCGTAGATAAAGTTGAATTGACTCATCTGCTTCCCTCCATGTTATAGGGATTCTTTGTGCAGCTCCGATGGATGCTGTGAACGAGTTCGCTCTGGTCAACATAGGCAATCTTTCGGGCTGCCTGCTCCGGCATCCGGTAGCCGTCCGGGTCAAAGGTGATGCCCCAATCCAGAAAGAGACGCAGTTTGGTGCGCATGGGATGAGTTCCCGTTTTCATCACCACAAACTCTCCCTTGGGGATGGATTTCAATTCATCCGGCGTCATGAGCGCACGCTCCATCATCTGCAAGGACTGGCTGCTCTCTTTCCCCTGACTGACGGAGCCGGACAGTACCGTCCTGCTGCCGAGGGCAGCGGAGAGGGCATCTGCCGTTTTGCTCTGGGGCGAAAAGCCGCCGAAGATGGTGTCCTGGCAGTTGTCACATATAATTTCCGCACCTTCTTTACCATAGTTCTTCTCCAGTTGGGCAAGGCTCTGGATAATGGGTACCAGCGTCAGCCTGCGGGAGCGTCCCGCGCTGAATAGGGGCAGAATGTCAAAGGGCGGCATGGTACCAAGTTCATCGCAAAACAGCACCACGCGGTTTTTGAGCCTGCCGCCGGTTTCATCCGCCACGGAGAACAATTCGCGGGACAGATTTTGGATCATGAGCGCCGCGATGAAATTCTTTGCCGGATCTTCTTCCGGTAAAATCAGGAAGATGGCGCACTTCTCCGAGGCAAACATTTCAGCGTTGATGGGGCTGTCGTAGCAGATGACCTGCTCCAGTTCCGTATCCAGAAAGGCGTTGAGGCGGGACATGACGGTGGACATGACCGAAGCCATAGATTGATCCGCACTGGTGAGGGCTGCGCCTGCCAGCCACCGGGCCTTATGATCCGGCGGCAATTCATCCATGAGCAGCTGAAAACCGTTCTTGCCTCTTGACTTCGGCACCGCCAGCAGATCCTGCACCAGTTTGAAGGCGGAAACGATGTGCCGCTTCTCCGGCTCCCCATCCTTGGGTGGGGCGAACTCCGCCAGCAGAAGCACAATGGCAGTCAGTAAACCTTCCGCGCTGTCGTAGAAGAAAGCATTCTCGCCGTATTGTGCAGCGTCGCCGTCCGGGTTGATGATAGTCTTGGCGAGGATCTTGGCGTATTTCTCTGCGCGCGCTCGGGCAGCGAGGTTCTCCGGATGCATGCGCGCAATATCCATGTAGTGATTCATCAGCGTCAGGAAATTGAAGCCGTCTGAGCGGGTTGGGTTGCGCAGGTCAATGACAGATACCTTGTAGCCGTAATACCGGGAGGCGATGGCACCGTAGTTGCGCGCCAAGTCTCCCTTGGTGTCCAGAGCCAGATAGCTCATGCCGCAGGCGCTGGCATATTCCAGATTCGCATATAAAAAGTACGCTGTTTTACCCACACCGGAAGCTCCAATCATAAGGCAGTGGATATCATCGCTATCCACCAGTGCGCGGACATCCCGCTGATCTTCCACCACATTTTTGATTTTGGAAATCGCCGACTTCTTTTTCTTCGGCTTTCGCTTTTCTTTTTTCCCTGCTGTAGGACGGCGGAGCCTCTCCAGCAGCTTGTGAGTAGTTTGCGAAATCACACCTTTTTTGGCTCTGCGCTTTCTGCCGCCCATGCTGCCGAGAATGATGCCCTGCACCGTAGGCAGTTCCTCTCCCTTGCGCCAGCGGCGAGGACGGAACGGGACCACATGATAGGTCGTGTGAATTTCCTTGGGGGTTGCCCAACGCGCCGTTCCGTGCTGACCGTCGCCGACTGTTTTGTTCTTAAAGTTGTTGAGAGAATAATTCTTGGAGAGGAAGGACACTACTAGCAAGAATGCCAGCAGTCCGCCGCCAAGCAAAATCAGGGGCCATACGTTTTCGTTCATGCGTCTTTCTCCTTCCTCTCGAATTTGGCGCAGAGATCGTCATTCCAATCCTTGCGCGCAGGGCAGAGCCGCTCCACATCCAAACCCATGTCCTCCAGCGTATCCGTCATACGGTCGCAGGCGTCATTGCCCGCGTTATCGTTGTCGAGGCACAGATACACCATGTCCAGTTTCGGATTCTGCCGCAGCCGTTCCAGCACTGGCTGAATAGAAGTTCCGCAGCAGGCGACGTAGCTGTGCTCCTGCCAGCCATAGGGGTAGAGGGTGATGTGGGACAGGAGATCGATGGGGGCCTCGAACACATAGAGGGACTTGTCCGTGCCGTCCTTATGAAAGCAGTGTTCGCTGGCGCTGCTCTCAATGTTCATACGGAACACCCTGCCCTCGCTGTTGGTGCTGCGGATGTGGGCGTGTTTCGCCTCGCCGCTGCCATCCAGCCCCACGAAAACACAGTTGTGGTGCTTGTCCTCGTAGAGCAGCTTTTCATGTACGAAATAGGAGATGACCTCCCGGTCGATGTGGCGCTGATGCATGAGGTAGGCATACATACGCCGCATGGTTCCGTAAGGCTCCGGCAGAGCGAAGGGCTTCGGAGCCTCCTTTGCGGGCTTTGCCTGCTCATACGATTTTCCATTCTTTCTGCCCAGCAAAAGCAAAACCGCCTCCTGATAAGGGAGACGGTAATAGCGCTGGACGAAGCTGACGGCATAGCCGCCCTCGCGTTTGGAGTGGTCGAACCACTTGTTGCCCCGGACGGTGATGCTGGGATCGTTGGGCGTGCGGAACTCCCGGCCGGAGCGCACGGGGCGTTCCCCCTGGGCACGCAGCAGAGACACGAGATCCGTGTTCTGCGCCCGCGCCTTTTCCTCCGGCGTGAAATAAATATATTTGCTCATGATGTGTCCTTTCCAAATTCTGCTTTGCGCTACCTGAATGTCTGTTCCTCGTGATCGTCCGGCTTGTGTCCCATCGCCAGCCGCTTGCGCCGCAATTCCTGACGGCGCTTGCGGTCGATCTGCAAGCCGCGGTGGATCTGGTCGATCTTGCTGTTGTCCTCAAAAATTCTGCTCATGTGATGCAGCATCCGCACGACGGTTTCGCCCACCGTGGGGGCATGGTACTCTGCTCCTGCCGGTGCGGTTTGCCCTGCTTGACCGGATGGCTGTGAGTGCGTCGGAGTCATTTCGCCCACGGGCGGCACGGCGTCTTTGGAGGCGGCAGCGTCAGCGGAGCCGGTATCTTCCGTGGAAGGTGCTGGTACTTTTTGGACTTGGGGCTGCGTCGGTATAGATGGCTCTATCGATCCCATCTTGACTTTCATGACCGCCGCGGAATTCTCAGGCGAAATGGATTCCGTTGGCATGGCAGAAAATTTCCGCGCGTCCGCACACCTCTGCCGCTCAGCCATCCATTGCAATGTCTCCTGAATGACCATGTTGCGGACGCTCCGGAACTCCTTTTGCCGGGAGAGCGGCAGTCGCTTGGGCGGCTGCTGATCGTAGTCCAGGCACACCTGCTCGTAGAGTGTCTGCCACGTTTCATAGGCGGCGGACACCCGCTCGTCCTTCGCCAGCTCCTCCACGATGGTGTCCACGATGGCCTTGACCCTTGGCGGCAGGTAGCCGTAGACCTTTCGGCCCTTGACCGTCAGCAGATGTTCCGCCAACTCCTCGGTGAGCTGCTCCATCCGTGGGTTATCCACTGCACCATGTTTCAGCTGTGCGATGCATTCCACCATCGCCGTGCGAGTGCGCGTCTGGAGCTCCTGACGCGCGATGTCCTTTTGCTGGTAGATGTGCATCCGATCCGCGTGGTAGATCCGTCTGGCGAAGACGGACTTCACCTGCCGGATGCCTTCTTTGGTGAGATACCCTTCCTTGGGGTCCGCGGAGAAGAGGATCATGTGGATATGCACCTGATTTGGCTTTTGGTGAAAGGCGGCATACCAGCGCAGGTTTTCCGGTCGGATCTTATACGCCTTTGCGATATCACAGATGGAGGCGTTCACCAGAGCCTGCCAGTTTTCCGCGCTGTCATAGCCCAGCCGCTGGGCGTCTTCACGGCGCAGCGCGATCACCGGTGTCCACACGTTGCCGGTGTGCTCCGCCACCTCCCGTACCACCTGCGCGAGATTTTGTACCTTGCCGTGAGCGTCCCACAGCCCGTGCTCGCCGTCCTTCTGGACGCCGGGGCGGTGAGAGATGTAGTCGATGAAATTTTCCTTTTGCTCCAGCGCCTCCATGTAGTCTTCCCGCACCTGCTGGATGAACGCGGAGGCGCTGCCCTGAGTGGGGTGATCCAGATACTCCTCGTACTCAATGAGCTCCCAGCAGGAGGGGAAGGACTTCAGCAGCCGCGTGATAAAATCCCGCTGCTTTTTTGTGGCGGGGAGCGTACTGCGCTCATCCGCCAGCAACTCCACGCCGGGACGGGTGGCAACATAGCGAGTACGCTGCGCCAGCTTCGCGGCGTTCTGTCCGCCCTTGAGGTAGGGGGAGATCAGTACGATCCGGGCCATGTGTCATCCGGCTCTATACGCCGCTGGCTCCGCACCGCGTTTTCAAAACTCACCTGACCGTTGGTGCGCTTCACCTCATCCTGTCTCTTATACACATCTCC